>Ga0255768_10002667_pt1 | contig 17895 bp, 16 predicted proteins | sample 071ome_33_FD_179983 | JGI IMG/M metagenome (GOLD analysis project Ga0255768, IMG submission 179983) | Coastal salt marsh microbial communities from the Groves Creek Marsh, Skidaway Island, Georgia - 071412AT metaG (version 2) | ecosystem: Environmental > Aquatic > Marine > Intertidal zone >...
CAATTGATCGAGAAGAAGCCTATTGGTTCTTTTGACTCGATGGCAAAGGAGTTGAGCAAGAAAGTAAAGCGAGATAGTAGAAATGCCATTGGTGCCAAGCGTTTTGTCAAGCAACTCAAGCAAGATTACAATTTCAAAATTGACGAAAAGGGCTATGCATATGCGCTCAAGCTGGTGAACATGGATGCCTTTGAAAATCATACTTGGGAAGTTCCTGCTAGATATCAGAATCGCACGGTAGCAACCTTTGCCGACCAAAAAGTAACAGTTTCTGATGTACTTCCATTCTGGGCACAAAATCAACAAGCCGAGGTTGGCGGTAAGGGAGAAGAATTTCTACGTCTACAATTCAACACGCTTTGTAACGACAAGGTGGTGGCCTACGAAGATAGCCAACTAGAATCGAAGTATGCAGATTTCAGAAACTTAGTACGTGAATACCGAGAGGGCATTTTACTGTTTGATTTGACTCAAGACGAAGTTTGGGACAAGGCCGCCAAGGATAGCGCGGGCATTGCGATGGAGTACGAGCGCATCAAGGAAAACTACCGTTGGGACGACCGTATTACCTACAATTACTGGGTTTGTAAGGAAGCAAAGGATGCTAAGCGCATTGCGAAATGGTTACTGAAAGACCGTCGCGATAAGGTGGACGAGTTGCTTGAGAGCCAGGAAGCTTTGAGTATTGCCTATGCTTCAGGGATGGCACAGCAGAAAGACGAGCCTGTGTTGCAAGAAATTTGGAGCATGGATCAGGGAGTATATGGTCCTGTAGAGTTATCGACTGGAGGATATGCAGTTTTGTTGGTTGAGGATAGCCACCCCTCGGCTCCTAAAGCCTTGAATGAAATCAAAGGATTAGTCATTGCGAGTTACCAAGACCAGTTGGAACAAACTTGGGTTGCATCACTTCGTGAGAAATTTGATGTTCAGGTGAATGAAGAGATCAAGGATCAGGTATTTGAAGCATTGAAATAGTGCGCTTGCTCTTTTACATAACCATTTGTGTCTTAGCTGCATCTTGCACGCCGAAAACAGATGATCCAACACTGATGGCTCAACTAGGTTCTGAAAGACTTTATCTTGAGGATATCCAAGATCGCTTACCGGCAGCAGGCTCATTAGAATCCGCAGATAGTGCTGGGTACGTGGATATGCTCATCACCAGTTGGGCTAAAAATGTTTTATTAGTACAAGCGGCCGAATTCAATCTTCGTACTGAGTTACAGGACTTTGAAGATCTCGTTGAACAATATAGAAATGACCTTCTTAAACACGCTTATATCGACCGATACATTAACCAGCATTTAGATACTTCCATTTCAGATTCGGAGATAAAAGAGTACTATGAAGCTAATAAGTCTAGTTTTGAACTTAAAGAGCGAATAGTCCAAGCTAAGTATACTGCAGCGCCTATCGGCGCTCAAAAAATTAATGAAGCGAAACGTTGGTTTATTTCAAGCAGTCAATATGATAAGTTTTTAGATTGGGCAGATGTGTTTGCTACTAATCAAAGCAATTATCAAGATTCGCTGTGGGTACCATTAGAGGATTTTATTGCTGAGATTCCTATCGATGTTAGGAATCCTTATACTTACTTTACTAGGACTAAAAAATTTACCTGTGAGGATACTGTTCTTGTGTATTTTGTAGAGGTTAATGACGTCCGACTTGAGGACAATTACAGCCCTTTAGAATACGTAGAGGAACGTGTTCGAAAGGTGTTATTGAATAAGCGCCGATTAAAGTTAATCGAGCGTATAGAAGCAAATATCATTGAAGATGCAATTGAAGAAGGCACACTTATTATTTACTAGTTTAAGTCTAGGATTTACTGTTTTTGCACAAGCACAGCCGAAAACAGTGGATGGTGTGGCTGCAATTGTAGGAGGTGATATCATCTTACAAAGTGAAATTGAAGAACAATATGATGTATTTAACCGTCAAAATTTTGGCGACGAGGTCACATATTGTGAGGTTTTCGAAGAACTGCTTTTTCAGAAATTATTGATACATCATGCAGAGATTGATTCTGTGACGGTAGGTGAAGACGAAGTGGAAGCCAATATGGATCGCCGTATTCAGCAGTTAATCATGCAGATGGGGGACCAACAAAAGCTCGAAGAGTTTTACGAGAAGTCTGTGGTTGAAATCAAGGAAGAAATGCGTGAATTGATTCGTGACCAATTGGTTGCACAGCGTATGCAAATGACTGTGGTTGAAGGCATTGAAGTTACACCTTCAGAGGTCCGTTCTTTTTATGAGAGCTTGCCAGCGGATAGTGTTCCGTTAATTAACGCAGAAGTTGAAATCAGTCAAATTGTGAAGTATCCAGAGGTTTCAAAGGAGGCGGAGCAAGAGGTCATAGACAAATTAGCAAACCTCAAGCAGCGCATTGAAAACGGAACGAGCTTCTCGTCTATGGCTATTTTGTATAGTGAAGATCCCGGTTCGAATAAAAAAGGAGGGGAGTACAAAGGCATTCAACGCGGTGTGTTCGTAAAGGAATTCGAAGCTGTAGCCTTCAATTTACGCAAAGGGGAAATTAGCGAACCGTTCAAAACGGAATTTGGATATCACATCGTTCAATTACTTGAAAAGCGCGGAGAGGAATTGGACCTTCGTCACATTCTCATTAAGCCTAAGTTGAGCCAAGAAGATTTGCAGGAAGCTAAGGCCTTCTTAGATAGTGTTTCAAGTGCCATTTCTACTGGTGAATTAACTTTTGAGGAGGCAGCGCGTCGATACAGCGAAGATGAGAATACTCGTTTCAACGGTGGGCAAATGAGCAACTTCCAAAACGGCAATAATAAATTCGAAATCAGTCAGTTAGATCGCACATTATTTGGCATGGTAAATAACTTAGCGCCTGGTGAGATTTCAGAATCTTCATTCTTCGTTTCGGACGACCAACGCGAAGCCTTTCGAATCATCAAACTCGATCAAAAGCACGAACCACACCGCGCTAATCTAGATCTTGATTTTACGCGTATTAAGGGATTTGCTCTGCAAGAGAAGCAGGCGCGAACGGTAAATGATTGGAAAGAAGAGAAGTTACAGGAAACGTTTGTACGAGTCAATTCTGGCTACTACCCGTGTGATGAATTTTTACAAGGTTGGAACTCAAACAATGACTGATCAGAAAATTATAGCCATACTCGAATCCGCTCCAGAGCGTATCAAAGCCTTTAAGGCCGAGATCTCGAAGGTTATCATAGGCCAAGAGGAGGCGGTAGATTTGATTGTGATGAGCATCTTATGCCAAGGCCACAGCTTATTGGTTGGGGTACCAGGATTAGCAAAAACACTTTTAATTACCTCTGTATCACAGGCCCTAGGATTAGATTTTTCTAGGATTCAATTTACCCCTGATCTCATGCCTTCAGATATTACGGGAACGGAAATGCTCAATGCACAACGCGAGTTTGTATTTCACAAAGGTCCTGTTTTTGCCAATATTGTTCTTGCAGATGAGATAAACAGAACGCCGCCTAAAACTCAAGCCGCATTACTCGAAGCAATGCAGGAGAGAAAGGTAAGTGCCGCTGGAAAAACAATGAATCTCCCACATCCATTCTTTGTATTAGCTACCCAAAACCCTATTGAGCAGGAGGGGACTTACCCATTGCCAGAAGCTCAGCTTGACCGTTTTCTTTTCAATATCCGAATGGATTATCCTTCAGCGTCGGAAGAAATCGCTGTAGTTCAAGCTACAACGACTAATGAAAAGCTAGAGGTAGCACCTTGTATGAATGCTCAAGATATTGTTGAATTACAAGAAGCTTTACGTGCTATTCCTATAGCAGAGGATGTCGTTTCTTATGCAGTTTCCTTAGTGAGACAAACAAGACCAAATCAAGCTGATAGCCATGCCATGGCCAATGATTATTTTAGCTGGGGTGCCGGACCTAGGGCTTCACAAAGCTTGGTCATTGCTGCGAAGGCCCTCGCAATGATGCGAGGTGAGGGAAGTCCGTCGTTAGCTCATATTCGCGAGGTAGCTCCGGCGGTATTGCGGCATAGAATAGCCATTAATTATAAAGCCAAGGGCGAGGGACTTGATATCGATGCATTAATTAGCCAAATATTATAGGCTGTTAATACGCGTTAAAAAAAATGCCGGTTTCCACTAAGGACTTACCTTAGTAATATGTTCAAGGCACTACTCCAAAAACTCCAAAAACACTACACTACAGCAATTCTTACGGCAGCTGTTCTAGGTGCTTTGTATCTCCAATTAAGCTTGTTATCGGGAGAATTAGAATTGCAGCGTCAGCAGTATGAGGCTAACGTGGGTGAAATGGCCACAAACTTGAATAATCGGGTTCGACTCCATATTAAGCGCAAGAGTATAGGCGTTCGCAATATGGCTAATACCAGCGATAGTACTGTGACAATTTCCACACCTATGGGTACTACGACCCTAAGGTGGTCAAATAATCAAATGCAGGCGCCTTATGGTTTTGGTGGTGTCGATACCACCTTTTTCAGCGGTCTATTTAATAACTTCCAAAGTCATATGCCATGGGAAACCCAGCTTTCCTATGAGGAGATGGATAGTATTATCACCGCGGAATTACGCGGTCAAGGTATTACAGTAGAGCCAAAATGGAGTATCGTAGAAAACGGCTACTTAAGTTCATTAACAAGTTCTGATTTTGATACGGAACAGGTTAAGTTTAATTATATCCTGGCGGAAAGTTTTATTGGTCCTTCAAGGCAATTGCTTCTATATTTTCCAGGTGAAGGATTTTTTCTTGCAAAAAGAGTTTATCTAAGTCTCCTAGCTGCATTACTTTTTGCAGTTGTCATCTTAATTGCCTTTTTCGGAGTGCAACGTCAAGGTCTTCGACAAAAGCGGTTAGCAGATGTCAAAAGCGATTTCATCAATAATATGAGTCACGAGTTTAAAACTCCACTGGCCACCATCAACTTGGCCGTTGACTCTCTAATGAAGAATGGTGAGAAGATGAACAGTGAACAAATGCGGAGTTATTTTGAGATTATTAAAGCGGAAAATAAGCGCATGAATGCACAGATGGAGAGCGTATTACAGATGTCTATGTTGGATAAGGAGGAACTTACTTTGGATAAGGAGTGGATGAAACTGGACCAATTAGTCGAGGAGGCCGTGGATCATTTCCATTTAAATGTCCAAGACCGTGGCGGTTGGATGGACTTACAAATGGCAGAAGGCAGCTTTGATTTCCTAGGTGACCGTACGCAGTTGAAGAGTGCCCTGACGAATCTTATCGATAATGCTATTAAATATAGCCCTTCAACACCGCAGATTAGCGTGAGATTGGGCCTAGATGATTTACATTATCTCGTACACATTAAAGATCGAGGCATAGGTATGGATGAGGAAACCCAGATGCAAGTCTTTGACCGATTCTTCCGCGCTACCAAGGGAAATATTCACGACGTGAAAGGGCACGGATTAGGCCTTTCCTTCGTTAAAGAGATTGTAGAAAAACACCGTGGTCAGATCACCTTAAAAAGTGCACCCGGTGAAGGAACCACATTTACCCTGGCATTACCAAGAAAATAGATATGGACAAGCAGCACATTTTACTGGTAGAAGATGATATCAACTTCGGCAATTTATTACGCGATACACTAACCTTCAACGACTATGAAGTCACCCTCGAGCGTGACGGTGTTCAAGGCTTACGTGCATTCAAACAAGGCACCTTTGACCTGTGTATTTTCGATATCATGATGCCAAAGAAAGACGGCCTCACCTTGGCCACGGAGGTCAAGGAGATTGATAACGGTCAGCCGCTGATTTTCCTCACTGCGAAAGGGCAAAAGGAGGATATCATTGCTGGATATTCGGCTGGGGCGGATGATTACTTGGTTAAGCCCTTCGATACTGATGTGTTGCTCTATAAAATTCAAGCTATTATTGGTCGAAAATCTGCGGAAGTAGAGGAGGAGCCGGATGAGCTTATTATTGGGAGGTTCACGTTTTTTCCTAAGATTCGTCAACTAGGCCTTGATGGAGAGGTGGTTCGGTTGAGTCCAAAGGAAAGTGATCTACTCAAATTGATGATCTTACACCGCAATCAACTATTACCGCGTTCGAAGGCACTCTTAAAGATTTGGAAAGAGGATAATTATTTCACAGGGCGTTCCATGGATGTGTATGTGGCGAAACTCCGTAAATACTTGCGTCCAGACGAGCGGCTGCGTATTGAAAATGTGCATGGCGAAGGCTTTAGATTGGTAGACGAAAGCTAGCGTTCGCGCCGACCTGGGTTGGTGTGCTTGGCGAGAATTCGCTTGGAATCAAACGTGGTAGATTTTGACTTTTTCGCAGCATACAGCGTGTCGCCGGCGTGCTTTCGAGCTTTGGACAGATTGACGATTGGTTCGGCAGGATAATCGCCAAAACTGATGTTTTCCATCGCCAATTGCAAAGGAGGAATGTTCCACGGTTCGTGGATGTACTCTTCCGGTACTTGGGCCAATTCTGGTATCCATTCCTTGATAAATATACCTTTAGTATCGTGGTCCATACTCTGTTTGATCGGATTGTAGATGCGGATGGTATTGACCCCAGTGTAGCCACTTTGCATTTGGAACTGGGGGTAGTGGATGCCGGGTTCGAAATCAGTGAATAGACTTGCGAGGTAATCGGCCCCGGGTTTCCAAGGCAGCCATAGGTATTGGCTGTAGAAACTGACGACCATGGCGCGCATTCTAAAGTTCAGGTAACCAGTAGCGTCCAAACAGCGCATACAGGCATCGACCAAGGGCACGCCTGTGCGTCCCATTGTCCAAGCGATGAATTTTTGTTCGTCCATCTTTTTGGTGGCATCCACGGTGATGAAGCCCCGGTTGATGGGGACCTGTTCGTATTCTATTTCGCTTTCGAATTTTTGCATGAAGTGGCTCTGCCAGCGCAATCGGTCCTGGAAGGCTTTGAGGTTGCGTTTGCTGCCCGGTACCTCGAGATCACGCGAGCGTTGAAATACTTGGCGTACACTGAGGTTTCCCCAGGCTAAATGCGGCGATACTCGACTGCACCCACGGCGACTTTCCCGGGGTTTGGAAATGCTGCGCGCGTAGACGGTAATTCGATCCAACAAGAAAGAATCCAGCACCTTGTGGGCACGAGTGATGCCGCCGCGTTGATAGAAGTTTTGGGCCAGTTCGGGCGCTTGGGCGGACCAGTGAGGGAAGGGGTTAGCTGTGAGTAGCGTCCTACAGCGTTCCATATTAATAGGCTCTATAGGCGCATGAATATTCGTATACCAATTCTTCAACCAATATTTGCGTTGCCTCAACCCTCGAGCCACACCGAAGGTGGGAAACTCATACCACGAAATGTTTCGCTTTTTGCACCACTCTGCAAGGGCGAGATCACGGTCGAAGGTCCATTGAATGCCCACTTCCTGATGACTGTAGATGCCTTTAATCTCATACCGTTGTTCGCAGGCCTCAAAGAATTCCAAAGCTTCGCAGCTTAGGGCATGTACTTTTTGCTGTCCTAGGACTTCATTCATAGCCGCCACAGAATCCCAAACGAACTGCCACTGGCGGTCCGAATATTGAATCTGAGCCCATTGGGTAGGTTCTTTTAGATAAACGACAAGGAGGGGCAAGCCGGCCTGCAATGCATACAGTAGCGCAGTATGATCCTGCCAACGTAGGTCACGCTTGAGCCACAGAATACTGATTGCGGGCTTGCCCATGTTTAGATGGTGCTTTGTCCCCCGTCTACGTGTAGGATTTGGCCGGTAATCCAAGTGCTTTTATCGCTCAAAAGAAAGGCTGCCATTTCGGCGATATCTTCTACTTCACCCACGCGATTCATTGGATTGTTGGCACCAATTGCTTCCTTTTTTTCTGGTGTGGAAAGGAGTCTCCCTGCCAGCGGAGTATCGGTTAAGCTCGGGGCAATAGCGTTAATACGTGCCTTCGGGGCCCATTCTGAAGAAATGGCACGTACCAATCCTTCGATGGCCCCTTTCGAGGCGCTTACCGTAGCGTGAAAGGGCATGCCTCGTTGTACGGCGACGGTTGAAAATAACAGGCAAGAGGGAATGGAGTCCGGGTTGAAGTTGGCCGTAGCGGCTTGGAGTGCTTTTACCGCACCCATCACGTGGATTTGGAAATCCTCCTCGAAGGTCTCTGGCTTGAGGCCTTTGAACGGCTTGAGGTTGATGGTGCCGACGCTGTACATCAGTCCGTCGATGCGATCGGGCATGCGGTCGTCCCAAGAATCGGTTAATACATCAAATTCTTCCCATTCAATGGTATGCGCAGGACCCTCGTATGGGGTTCGACTGAAAACAGTCACTGAGTGACCTTCGGCGGCTAGGAGTTCAGCGGTCGCTTTGCCAATGCCTTTGCTTCCGCCTACGATTACATAGTGTTTCATTCTAGTACTTTGTTCTAAGAGTACAAACCCAATTTTGCCTCCTCTGTTCAATTCCTCATGAAAATCCCACATGCCCGCCGTATTTTAGGACTTTAAACCCATGTACATGAAAACCCTATCCATTGGATCCCATTCATTGTCCTATTCGGAGTACCAGCACATTGCGGAAGGTTCGACGCAACTTACCTTGAGCGAGGATGCCACATCTATGATCCGTGCATCGCGCGCCTTTTTAGAAAATAAAACTGCCCGTAGCGAACGACCCATTTACGGGGTCAATACTGGATTTGGTAGCCTCTGTAATATTGAGATTGGCGAGGAGGATTTGGGATTGCTCCAAACAAATTTGGTCCGCTCTCACGCTTGTGGGATGGGGGATTATGTGCGCCCTGAGGTGATTCGATTAATGATTGCCCTCAAGCTCAAAAGTTTTGCTGTGGGCGTCAGCGGCATTCGATTGGAAGTGTGTCAAAGCCTCGTGGATTTATACAATAGTGGCGCGCTGCCGGTGATCTACAGCCAAGGCTCTTTAGGAGCATCGGGGGATTTGGCGCCATTGGCACATATGAGCTTGCCCATACTAGGAGAAGGAACGATGTGGTGGAAAGGAGAGATTGTCGAGACGGAGGTTGTCCTCAACGCCCTTGGATCGAACGCGTGGAGCACGCATACCTTAGCCTCAAAAGAAGGGCTGGCCTTGCTGAATGGAACCCAATTCATGTCTGCACATGGCATGTTCGCCATGCTACACGCGAGAAGATTAGATTATTTCGCCGATAAAATAGGCGCCTTATCTACGGCTGCCCATGACGGTAGAATAGAACCCTTCACAGCAGGTGTGAATGCTACACGTCCGCAGCCTGGGCAGGTCATGACCGCAAGTCGAATTCACCATTGGTTGAAAGAGGCGCCGATCATGCACAGCCCAAAAACCCACGTACAGGATCCCTATAGTTTCCGATGTATGCCACAGGTACACGGCGCCTCTAAAAACGCCTTGATGCACGCCATGCAGGTCATTGGTACCGAGGTGGATGCTGCGACAGATAATCCGGTGGTGTTGGAAGAGGAAGATGCGGTGATCAGTGCCGGTAATTTCCATGGGCAGCCGTTGGCCTTGGTGTTGGATTACGCGGCATTGGCCTTGCACGAATTGGGCAGTATTTCCGAACGCCGCACCTACCAATTAATTTCAGGGCGTCGCGGATTGCCGCCGTTCCTCACTCCGAACCCTGGTTTGAACAGCGGTTTGATGATTGCACAGTACACGGCTGCAGGTATTGTCAGTCAAAACAAACAGTATTGCACGCCGGCCTCCGCCGATAGTATAGAGAGTTCGAACGGGCAGGAAGACCACGTGAGTATGGGGGCGAATGCAGCCACAAAATTGCTTAAGGTGGTGGACAACTTGTACAGTATTTTAGGAATTGAATTAATCAATGCCGCCCAGGCCGCTGACCTCAGAGATTGTGAAGTAGGGACGGAGTTGAAGGATTTATTGGACCAATTCCGCCAGCGTGTGCCTACGCTCAGTGATGACCGCTACCTCCATCCAGAATTAGTCACTGCAGCGAACTTCTTGAAGTCCGAGGCGTTGGTAGAAGAAAACGTACTTTTGTCCCCAAACTAAGACATCCCATGAGCCAAGACCCCTTTAAAGGACTCAGAGAAAAGCTGGAAGAGCGTCCCTGGCCAAACCTATACCTCTTCAAATTCATCGTACCTGCAGATGCGAAGTCCATCGCCGCAACGGAAGCCCTTTTTGATAGTAACATCGCCCAAGTAGAATTGCGTCAAAGCAAAACTGGGAAGTTTGTGTCGGTCAGTGCGAAGGAAATGATGATGGATGTCGATAGCATCATCGCACGTTACGAAAAAGCAGTACAAATTGAAGGATTGATGGCTCTTTAGGTCCAGCCTTCATATACTCCTAATCCAAAGAGGGCATAGTCGAGTTTTGCTGGGTCCTCAGGCGAAATGGCTCGTATACGGTAATCCAATTCCTGTACTGCCTTCCAATCGTTTTTTGTGCGCTCCAAAAGCCCCAAACTGCGCGCCACCCGCCCGCTATGTACATCTAAGGGTAGCGAAAGAAGCTTTGGACCGACCTCTTCCCACAATCCGAAATCAATGCCTTCGGTATTGGGTCGTGCCATCCAGCGGCTGTACATCACAATGCGCTTGCAGGCGCTTCCACCTTCTGGATCTCCGAAGTGCTTTGCAGCTCGTGCGGGTAGACCGTTACTCAAGAGAAATTTCTTGAAGGCATGAAAGGCAGGCCCAAGGTCTTGGCTGTGAGGATTGAGGTGGGACGCAAAGAATTGGCCGATACTTCCATATTCCGCATACAGCGCTTGTAACCCCATCACAATACCTTGTACATCAACGGCTTGGAAAGTGCGGTGTTTGAAACCTTCAAAGGCCTTGAGGTCACCTGCCGTAGCCTCCTTGACGAAATTTCCAGGATCTTGGTCCATGCGGTCCATGAGTTCCGTGCTTTTCGCGATAATGGTCTTGCGATTACCCCAACTCAGCGTTGCCGCAAGTAAACCGCTGATTTCGATATCCTCTTTGGAAGTAAATCGATGGGGAATTTGGATGGGATCGTCTTCTACGAAACTTTTGGTCGCGTACTGGGTCGCTTTGTCGACGAGAAAAGAAGCTAATTCTTGGGGATCCATTAGGCCAGCATACCGTCTCGCATGGTCCACTTAGTCTTGCCTAATGCCGCCAAAGCTTTGTTGTGCGTCACTACCACCACCGTTTGGCCGTGCTTTTCGTTGAGCTCTTTTAAAATGGCATGAACCTCATCCGCGTTCTTGCTGTCCAAGTTTCCCGTCGGTTCGTCCGCCAACAGCACATCTGGTGCATTCATCAATGCTCTTGCTATGGCTACACGCTGTTGCTCTCCCCCTGAAAGCTCGCTGGGGTAGTGGTGCAGTCGGTGTCCTACACCTAGGCGCTCCAGCAGTTCTTTAGCGCGGGCTTCTACCTGCTCATCTTTCTGTTTCCCAAGCCAACTGGGAACCATGACATTATCCAACGCATTGAGTTCCGGCAAAAGGTTATGAAACTGAAAGACCAAACCTACACGCTGGTTGCGCCAATGGTTGCGGGCGGTTTTGGACAATGAGCTGATTTCCTTCCCTTCGAAGGTTATGCTGCCTTGAGAACATTGGTCCAATCCTGCAATGAGGTGCAAGAGCGTACTCTTACCGGCGCCGGAGGCGCCTGAAATGGTGATAAAATCACCTTGTGAAATGGACGCAGTGATGCCTTTCAGCACGTGCGTGTGTCCAAAGCTCTTGTGTATGTTCTCTAGGAAGATCATCTACGACGCAAGGTAGTGGATTTGCGCATTTGCGCATAATCTAAGAAATAGACAATGCGAAGGCTAAGCAGTTGGTCCGCAGGTAGGTCTGTAAGGCTCTGCATATTTTGGATGTATCCGAGGGCCGTAGCATCATCAGAATTTGCAATAGAGGTTCGGTACAGGAGGTTCATTTCGCGGCCTGGTGCGAACCACAATACATACTTCAAGTCGATGTTGAAGAAGTTGATGCGCAAGTTTGGATCAGTGTAGCTTGAGGAGGGGTTTAGTGAGCCATCTTCATTGAGGTGGAAAGTGGCTTCATTGTCGATGCGGTTCCAGCTGTGGCGTAGGTCGAGGCTCAAATAAGAATTGGGCCCAAATAAATATTGCCCAGTGAGCGTTTGTTCCACATTGCGGCGGTGTCTTCGTGCCATTCCTATGCTGTCCGTGCTTAGGGTTTGTGCCCAACCCACTTGGTGATGAGAGCCGGCTTCGATGTTCAACCGAAGATTGAATTGGTCATTGATGCGTCCAATTAATTCCACCTCACCATAGTGTCCGCGTGCACCCCAATCTGCCCATCGCCATTGACCACCGCGTAATTCATAGGCGAGGGGTTTGCGAAAATCTGTACTGAGCCATGCGTTGTGCCAAAAGGAGGCTGGATTCACACGGTATCGACCCCAAACCCTTGGGTCGAAGAAATCAAACTCCTTAGGACGTACTTCGAGATTATATCCATAGGCCAAGAAAGATTTGGTCAAGCCAAAGAATCGATATTCTCCATGGATACGTTCAAATGCAGAAGGTGCATAAAGTCTATTGTACTGCACGCGGAGTTGGTGACGGCGTCTAAGGTATAGGTCGTTGGGCTCTAGGATTTGATGACTGAGTTCTACGCGCTGGTGCACCTTATTTCCGCGACGTTGAAAGCCAAGATCGTTCGGGTCAAAGGTGGGACTAATAAGTTCCATTTGATGTTCCCAGCGCCAAGCCCCGGTTTGTTTACCGGTCTCCCAATACAATGCATTGCCCGAATAATCATCTTCTGTATCGTAGATCATGGATCTGCCCATCGCCCCATTGAAATAATAGCGGTTCTCTAAGAAATTCAAATTTGCGGTAAGCGCAGTGACATTAGCATCCCGGGCATTGCCTTCTTGATTAAATCGGGTGGTGTTGGTATTGATCATTCCCACGGAACTGTTGCCTTTGAACCGCTGATCGACGGCGAATACATTGTAGTTGGTCAGGGGCTCGGTGAGGATTTCTACTGCATTGCCTAAGCTATCCGTACCACTGAGGTAGTTGGCCGCTGTAATGGCGTTGAGGAATCCTATGCTGAGATTGTTATCCGTTGTTCCCGTGAGTTTCGTGGCATTAAGCATACGTGTAAAACTCTGTGTGGTATTGCTCAATTCCCCAAGGTTCGCATTGGTGAAGTTTTTCGGATTTCCCCCAATACGTCGGCTGTAAAAGAGATCGGCCTTATTAAACAGATTCACGCCTTCCGTGAAGAATTGGCGGTTCTCGTCGAACTGCTGCTCGAAGGCTTCAAAATTCACGAACTGCTCATCGAAGGCGACTTGTGAAAAATCTGGGAGCAAGGTCATGTCCAGCGTAAAGCTTTTGTTGAGTCCTATTTTGATGTCGGCTCCGGCAGCACCGGTAGACCTGCCTTGACCGCTGCCATTTTGCAAGTAGGAACCTGTAGTGTTCGGACGTAAACTGATGCGAAGGGGCGGATTAATGACATTAATACCTGTGAGCAGTCCGCTTTGCAAGCTCTCATTATCAAAGTTGCGATCGATGGGGTTCCAACTATACATCGTGCGATCGCTTCTTATGCTTCGCTTGATATTGAATCCCCAAGCTGGAGCTTTTGCTCCCTCGCCGCCCTGTGGAATGCGGAGTACTTGGTAGGGGATATACATTTCGAAAGACCAGCGGTGCTCTTCTTTGATCACGGCGCTCCACCATACGGCGTTCCAACTGCCGTCTTCATCGTTGCTACTCGTAGCCCGCGAATCTCCTTGAACACCAGCGGCACTGAGGTAGAAGTTGAAGTCGTTCGCTCCGTCGTTAAATGGATTTAGGTTGATGTGTATCCAATCCGTATTGGCATTAATGCGGTCTCGAGGAGTCAACTGTGATAAGATGGGGGCTCTATCGTCCTCAAAGCTCCCCGCGAAGTAAATGCCTTCTTGGGTGTAGAAAATGCGTATGTCGTTGTGTATGCTTTCAGGTGTTGGCGCAGCTTCTGGAAAATATTGGTCCAATTCTGCAATGCGTGCACTAGAAGCCCAAACGGCCTCGTCAATCACACCATTAATAGAGATATTTCCGGCGCTCAGTTCAGGAACTTCAAGACTTTTTTTCTCGGCGTTTTGGGCGTTCAGGCCAACAAAGGCCCAAAGTAGGAGTAGAGTTAGGTGGTATTTGGACATGGACGCAAATATCGTCAAACAAAGGCATATACAAGTCAAACAACTTAATCCATAAAAATGGTTCATCGTTCGATGGCTGTACCCTAAATTTGCGTGCAAATCAAGGAACAGTATGAACCTCCACGAATACCAAGGAAAAGAAATTTTAGCCGGCTACGGCGTACGCATTCAACGCGGAAAAGTTGCTCAAACTCCAGCCGAGGCCGTAGAAGTAGCAAAACAACTCACTGAAGAAACTGGTACCTCTTGGTACGTTGTGAAAGCACAGGTACATGCAGGTGGCCGTGGTAAAGGTGGTGGTGTGAAGCTCGCCAAAGGCATTGATAAAGTGGAAGAGGTAGCAGATAGCATTATTGGAATGCAGCTGGTGACTCCTCAAACTTCTGCAGAAGGGAAGAAGGTACACCAAGTGTTAATCGCTGAGGATGTGTACTATCCGGGCGAAAGCGAAACCTCGGAGTTCTATATGTCTGTTTTATTGAACCGTTCTACGGGCCGCAACATGATCATGTACTCTACAGAAGGAGGAATGGACATCGAGACCGTAGCAGAAGAAACTCCACATTTGATTTTCACAGAGGAGATTGATCCTAAAGTAGGTTTGACAGGATTCCAAGCACGCAAAGTAGCGTTCAACCTAGGTTTGAGTGGTGCTGCGTTCAAGGAAATGACCAAGTTTGTAACGGCATTATACCATGCATACGAAGGCGCTGATGCGTCATTGTTCGAGATTAACCCAGTGCTAAAGACTTCAGACGATAAAATCTTAGCGGTTGATGCCAAGGTGTCGATCGACGATAATGCATTATACCGTCACAAAGATATCGCTGAAATGCGTGATACACGCGAAGAGGATGCTACGGAAGTAGAAGCCGGTGAAGCGGGCTTGAACTTTGTAAAGCTTGACGGAAACGTAGGGTGTATGGTAAACGGTGCGGGTCTTGCGATGGCTACAATGGACATCATTAAGATGGCAGGCGGTAACCCAGCAAACTTCCTAGATGTGGGTGGCACAGCGGATGCAGCCCGCGTTGAGCAGGCGTTCCGAATCATTCTTCGCGATGAGAACGTAAAGGCGATCCTAGTGAACATCTTCGGTGGTATCGTGCGTTGTGACCGCGTAGCTCAGGGTGTTGTTGATGCGTATAAGAATATGGGTAATATTAATGTGCCAATTATCGTACGTCTTCAAGGAACCAACGCTGAAGAAGCGAAGAAATTGATCGATGAAAGTGGACTAGAAGTACATAGCGCCATTGCATTGCAAGAAGCGGCTGACTTGGTTCAAGAGTTGGTATAAGTCCAAAGAGATAATCTTAAATTAGCCCCGAGCACCAGCGCTCGGGGTTTTTTATGTCCGTCAATTTTGTTTTAGAGTGGAGCGCCACGTACCTGAGTCTCGCCTTTCTCATAGGCTTGATCCAAAGGAAAGTCTGGGCATGGCCGGCCGGTATCGTAGCAAGCGCACTTTCCGTAGCGCTTTTCCTTCGCATAGGTCTTTATGCCGAAATGGGGCTATATACGGTGTATGTAGTTATGGGTTTTTACGGCTGGGCACAATGGAATACACATGCAAAGGATAACCAAGTTTCCCTTGTCGATCTCCCCTCAAAAACCCAGCTTTTAGCACTCATAGGTATCCCTATCACTCTTATTATGGGCTATTTTTTAAGTGGAATTCCGAATGTGAGTTATCCGTATTTCGATGCCTTGACTACAGTGTTTGGACTATGGGCCACTTGGCAAGAAACCCGCCGTATCCGCACCGCTTTTCATTACTGGATTCCGTTGAATATTGCCTCCGTCGTGCTCTACAGCATGAAGGGACTCTGGGTCTACGCAGCCTTGATGGTCATATATTCTATCATGAGCGTGATCGGATTTATACGATGGCGCGAATAAATCAGTTATTTTAGTGGCCAATTCCACAAAGAACACATGCAAGCACAACACTATATCGACCTTGTAAAGTCCACCTTGGACGCTCTTGACCCTAAAGCCCTAGAGGCTTTAGTGGAAGCTTTCCACACCACCTATGAAAAGGGCGGAAACATCTACACCATGGGTAATGGTGGCTCCGGTGCCTCAGCTTCCCATGCGGCCGGAGATTTCCTAAAAGGCGCCAGCTATGGCCTAGACAAGCGTTTTAGAATGATTTGCTTGAATGACAACCTACCCTCAATGATGGCCATCGCCAATGATATAGGTTGGGAGAGCATTTTCGTTGAGCCGCTCAAGAACTTCTTATCTCCGAATGATTTGGTCATTGGAATTAGTGGTTCAGGAAACAGCAAGAATGTGGTCAATGCCCTAGAATACGCCAATGCTCATGGCGCTGCAACTGTAGCCATGAGCGGTTTCAAAGGCGGTAAAATCTCAGAAATCGCCACCATTAACGTGCATGCGCCAGTCATGGATATGGAAGTCACCGAAGATGTGCACATGGTCATCTTCAATATTGTGAAGAAGCAAATGATGGCCAGATTAATGGGAGATAACCCATCGATGGGAGATACCTACGATCAACGTATTGGCTAATGAAGCGTTTCGCGCTTATTGGTGCAGCGGGTTATATCGCACCACGACACCTACAAGCCATCCACGAAGTGGGCGGCACTCTCGTGGCAGCATACGATCCTAGCGATAGCGTAGGTCATATGGATGCGTACTTCCCAGAAGCTGCATTTTTCACCGAATTTGAGCGCTTCGATCGCCATTTGAACAAGCTGTCTGAGCGTGGTGAAGCTGTGGAGTACATCAGTATTTGTTCTCCTAACTACCTTCACGACAGTCACATTAGATATGCCTTGCGCAACGGAGCGCATTGTATTTGCGAGAAGCCGATTACGTTGCGTCCTTGGAACGTGGAAGGGCTCACGGCTACGGCGCAATCCACCGGCAAGCAAATTTTCACCATCCTTCAACTGCGTTTACACGAGCAAGTCATTGCGTTGAAGGAGCAGGTGCAAGAAAAATTGGCCGCGGATCCTCATTATATTTTTGATGTGGACCTCACGTACATCACCTCGCGAGGCCACTGGTATTACGCCTCTTGGAAAGGGGATGAGGAAAAGAGTGGAGGCATTGCCACTAATATTGGCGTGCATTTCTTTGATATGCTCCAATGGATTTTTGGTACGCCACAGGGCCAGAAAGTCTATGTGCGCTCGCACGACAGAGCTTCAGGTACGATTCGCTTCAGCAATGCCAACATTCGATGGTTCTTAAGCATCAATGCCCAAACCTTGCCGCAAGGTGCTAAGGATGCTGGTAAAAAGACCTTCCGTTCATTGACTTTTGATCAATGGTCGTTTGATTTTTCAGAAGGATTTACTGATCTACACACCGCCTCGTATGACCATATTTTGAATGGTGGCGGCTTCAGTGAAGTTGATGCGCAAAACGCCATTGCAATGGTTCACGAAATGAGGGAATTACCACTCTCAGAATGGGATAAAGAAGCCCATGAATTGGCCGCCTTGCCACTGGCTCCGCATCCCTTCAAAAAGAATCGCTAAACTCTCTTTATCAACACTTTAGCAAATAACCAATAGTTATCCACATTGGTTTTATTTGCGCATGCTTTGTGCTAGATTTGAGTTTCACTCATTTTACGCTACACGGGCATGTTTTTAATCTTTGATACAGAGACTACAGGTTTTCCTAAGGATTGGAATGCACCCTTGACGGACTTTGACAATTGGCCACGGGTCGTTCAGATTGCTTGGCAAATTCACGGACCTGAA
>Ga0255768_10002669_pt1 | contig 17891 bp, 16 predicted proteins | sample 071ome_33_FD_179983 | JGI IMG/M metagenome (GOLD analysis project Ga0255768, IMG submission 179983) | Coastal salt marsh microbial communities from the Groves Creek Marsh, Skidaway Island, Georgia - 071412AT metaG (version 2) | ecosystem: Environmental > Aquatic > Marine > Intertidal zone >...
TCATCGAAGACGCATCGCATGCCATCGGAGCGTCATACAAAAATGTCAAAGTTGGATCATGCGAATACTCAGATGTCACTGTCTTCAGCTTTCACCCGGTAAAAATCATCACCTCGGCAGAAGGTGGTATGGCTTTAACCAACAACAAGGAAATTGCAGACCGAATTCGCCAGTTGCGAACTCACGGCATTACCAACGATTCTTCAATATTTGAACATACGCCTGAGGACGAAATTTGGAACTACCAGCAACAAAGACTCGGCTTCAACTATCGAATGACAGACGTCCACGCCGCTCTCGGCCTCAGTCAATTAGGTCGACTAGATGAGTTCGTGAAGAGACGACATTCAATTGCTGAGCGTTATGATCGAGAACTAGATGAACTCCCTCTCATCACTCCATGGCAGCATCCCGATAACTACTCGGCGTGGCACCTTTATCCGGTACTTTTAGATTTAACCAAAACTAACGCAACGCAACGATTTGTTTATCAATCACTGCAAGAGCAGGGGATTCTCGCCAACCTGCATTACATCCCCGTCTATCGGCAGCCCTACTTCGCTGAAATGGGATTTAGGAAAAATTATTGCCCCAATGCTGAGGCCTATTTCAAATCAGCTATCAGCATCCCGATGTTTGCCAATCTCACCGAAGCTCAGCAAGGAGAAGTTATTCAGGCGCTAGGGAAGTCTTTCGAGCGCGACGGATGATCGACCTTAAAGAGATCTGTGATCGTTTCGGTCTTGAGATCGCCTATCGAGAAGATCAGACCTGGGAGGCAGTCTTTGATACGCTCGCTTATCGTTCGACCCGCTATCTTTCTTCTTCAATCGACTATCAACTTGCGTACCACCGCGGATTAGGCGGAGAGTGGCTCGATTACTCTTCCATCCTTCTTTCGGATGGCAAACCTGTTGGGTTGTGGCCCATCACAGTTTTCGAAAAAGATGGTACTTTCAATCTGACCTCCCAAGGTGCGCCTATCCTTGCCCCTCTATTTACGAACAGTTGTGCTGTAAAAACACAGAAACGAATAAACAACGCGTGCTGGCAAGTAGTCGGGCACATTGCTACTCAGTTAGGCTTATCAGATATCGTATCGGCACCCGCTTTCGACGGGCGGCATGACCTCACCTTTTGGCATCTCGCGCTGGCTGCAAGCGAAGCGCAATGCACCGTCCAACAGCAGCTCTACGTTAACCTCGGGCTGGCTACTGACGAAATCCGATCGCGATTCCGTAAAAGTTACCGACAACTAGTAAATAAGGGCGAAAGACTTTGGCGAATTGAAATTATCGATCACGCTGCCCAAGAGAACGTATGGGAGGAGTTTAAAGCCCTCCATCGGCATGTGGCCGGACGGGTCACGCGCTCCAGTGAAAGCTGGAACTTACAACTCGCTGCGATCAATCGTCGTCACGCTTTCTTAATCAGCCTCCGAGATAGCGCGGGAACCATGGTGGGAGGTGGCTACTTTACCTACTCTGCTGACGAGGGTAGTTACGGTGTCGGGGCATATGACCGATCCCTTTTCGACATGCCTCTGGGGCATGTTGTGCAAGCAAGGGCAATCGAGAAACTAAAGGGTCTTGGCTGCAAGTGGTACCATATCGGAAGAAAATTTTTGCCTACTGATGAACCGAGCCCAACGCCTAAAGAGGTCACAATCTCTGATTTTAAAGCAGGGTTTGCAACACATAGATTTCCAACTTTTCTATTGAAAAAGAATATCCATGAGCAGAACTAGTTTTGAAAATTATGGCAAAAAAGCCGCCACTAGACTGCCGCAAACAATCGCTAACGGGCGATACCCCTCCCAGGCTGCGTCAGAAAAGAATATCTTCTTTGCTGTGTGACGAAAATTAGAGAGTGCCAGCGAAAATAGTTTTCTGGATATCGGCTGTGGATCTGGCACGCTTTTGCTGCCCTTCAGTTTTCTCGTCAAATCGGCGACCGGATTAGATCACCCCGAGACTATTAAGCGTCTCAGGGAAGGCTATCCCAACTTTGAAGGAAAGTTGGTATCCGGAAACTTTCTTGATATCGATTTCGATCCCGACCACAAATATGATCGAATCGTGATTTATTCAGTCTTGCACTGCCTTTCAGATCTGGACGAAGCGACCAAGTTTTGCGGAAAAGCAGTGTCTTTGCTTAAGTAGCAGGGCCGCTTGCTGATCGGAGATATTCCAAACACCGATCAGAAAAACCGTTTTATGGAGAGTGAATTTGGAAAACAATTCTATAAAGAATGGCTTGAATCTCAAACTGCACACAATGACAGCGCATCGTTTAATCCTTGGCTTGATCACGAAGAAGATACGGCGAGGTTTTCTCCTGATGACCGCTCAATTATGAAATTAATGGCCGAACTGAGGACGACTGGAGCAAATGTTTATTTGTTACCACAGCCGCCCAACCTACCGTTCGGCCACACTCGGGCCGATATCCTGGTTTCTGTCTTGTAAAACGCGCTAACCGATCGCGGGTTCAGTGAGATAATTATGATTTCGCGAGGTTATCTGAACTGCGAGACCGATAGGTTAAAGAATTCATCACGACTCAAAACGCAGCAGTAGGCAGATAAGCTCTCGATCAAAACATCGTTTGCGTAGAGTACGAGTGACTTCGTCTCACGAAGACTCTCCAAGTTTTTATCTATAAATTTTTTCATCGTGTCCCAACCAAAAGGATTGAACATAAACAACAGCAGGGGGTCTCTAGGGACTTGATAATCTGTGGCATTCTCAACGTAAAAATGCACGGCATTAGTTTCTCGGTACTGAGCAGCTAGCCTACGCTTGTTCTCGTTAGCAGTTCTAATCAAGCGTTCGTCGAAATCAAAGCCCAAATAGGCGCTTATTTGGTAACATGAAAAGAAGTACAGGGTTGAAATGCCGGAGCCACACCCAACATCCAGCAGCGTGTAATTAGTCAGATCAATATCATCGGGTATTAAGCGCCACAAACGATCAATACTTTGGAGCCATACAATCTCAAATGGGCTTGAGTCGACCCTAGCGGGTTCGGGCAATTGAGCGACGTCTGCTGCGTCAGACTGTCCTGACTTCAATCCCTGCGAAGAAATCCATGATGCGGTATAGGAATCATTCTCATCACGTATTGCCGCAGGAATTAGGCTGTTGTGCTTCATCATCATAGGATTTACTCTGAAGAGATAGGTAGTGAGTCAATGCCGGTACCGATGAATTTATTTTAATGCGCGTTTATGTCGACATTAATAGGAGCACGGGCTGATTATGGTTTTCTCTCAGAAACTCGCTCTCGGGACTGCCCAGTTCGGTCTTAATTACGGCATAGCAAATCGAAAAGGCCAGATATCTCTTCGAGAGGCCGAAACAATTTTAGATAGAGCCTCGGAGGCGGGAATCAACACGCTAGACACGGCGATTGGATACGGAAATGCCGAGAGTCAATTAGGGATCTTAGGGGTCTCAAACTGGCGGATCATTTCCAAGATTCCTCCCGTCCCAGTGGATGCTCCGAGCATCTCAGACTGGATCGATGATGGGGTAGAAAAATCACTCCAGCATCTTCGCATCAACAAACTAAGCGGACTTTTGCTTCATCGGGCTACAGATCTCCTAGGAACTCAGGGTGACTGCATTCAGAGAGCTCTTGAAAAGATCAGAACAGACGGCAGGGTTGAGAAAATCGGCGTATCAATTTACGACTTTGATGAGCTTGGTCGAATATTAGATCACTATCCTATAGACCTCGTTCAGGTCCCATTTAATTGCCTTGATCGGCGACTCATCGACTCCGGATCCCTCACCCGCATGAAAACAATGGGTGTTGAACTTCATGTTCGCTCGGTTTTTCTGCAAGGCCTTTTATTGATGTCTCCCGAAGCTCGGCCTCAGTACTTCAGCAAGTGGCAAACACTCTTCGAGATCTGGGATAATTGGGTCGCGCTGAATGGAGCCGATCCAATCAAAACTTGCTTAGGGTTGCCTGCATCGCGCCCAGAGATTGACCGAGTAGTCGTAGGAATTGATAACGTGTCCCACCTGAACGAAATCCTCGATCGAGTAAACATTGACACTCCCTCTCTTCCCCATGGAATCGACTGCACTGATCTTGATCTCATCGACCCGTCGCGTTGGAACATCGGTCTAACCTAATCAAATCAAGTCCTCACCTTTGGAGCAACTAGTGGGTAGCGGTCAAAAACTTTGGGAGCGAGCGAAGCGGGCTATTCCAGGCGGGAATATGTTGCTTTCCAAGCGATCAGAGATGTTTCTGCCTGATCAGTGGCCAGCCTATTTCAGCAAAGCCAAAGGCTGTGAGGTTTGGGATCTGGACGGAAACAGATTCACTGATATGTCGATCATGGGAATCGGCACAAATACCTTGGGATACGGTCACCCCAAAGTGGACGAGGCCGTAATGCGGACGGTGCAGGCCGGCAACATGAGCACCCTCAACTGCCCTGAGGAGGTTCATCTCGCGGAGAGGCTAGTGGAACTTCATCCGTGGGCCGATATGGCTCGATTTGCCCGCAGCGGAGGAGAGGCAAACGCTATTGCGATTCGCATAGCCAGAGCGGCCGCGGGGCGGGATAACGTTGCCATTTGTGGGTACCATGGTTGGCACGACTGGTACCTGTCCGTAAACCTAGCTGATGATCAGGGTCTAGACGGCCATCTTCTTCCGGGCCTCGAGCCTCGTGGGGTTCCGAGAAACCTTCGTGGCACGGTCTTCCCGTTTAGCTATAACAACTTCGCAGAACTTGCGACGCTTGTGGCCAATAATCGTATCGGCGTCATCAAGATGGAAGTGATGCGAAATGATGGCCCTACCGATAACTTTCTTGAAAAAGTTCGGACTCTGGCTACCGAAAATAACATTGTGCTCATCTTTGATGAATGCACCTCTGGCTTTCGGGAGACATTTGGTGGACTCCATAAAAAATATGGTGTCGAACCTGATCTAGCCGTCTTCGGAAAAGCGCTTGGTAACGGTTATGCTATCAGCGCGATCCTCGGCAGGCGGGAGATCATGGACGCGGCTCAATCAACGTTCATTAGCAGTACCTTTTGGACTGAGCGGATCGGTCCGACTGCCGCGCTGGCCACGCTCGACGTAATGGCCGAAGAAAAGTCGTGGGAACAGATTACAGAAACCGGCAAGCAGATCATGGCTGGGTGGGCAGAACTCGCAAGGGCTTATGATATTCAATTGAAAATTTCGGGCCTGCCGGCAATCGCTAGTTTTGGCTTTGACAGCGGCAATGCGCTTGCCTACAAGACTTTCATGACGCAGGAAATGCTGATGAAGGGCTTTCTCTCCGGCAACCTTATCTATGCGAGTTTGGCACACTCTCCTGAGACTATTCAGCGATACCTTGATGCGTTGTATCCGGTATTTAACGTAATCAAAAAGTGTGAGTCTGGCGACGATATTAAATCTCTTCTCAAAGGACCAGTGTGTCATTCGGGATTTAAACGGCTTAACTGACGATCTACATAATTGAATTGGGCCGGACCGCAATAATTCGCTGTGACTTCTTCCCTGGAAGCGGGGTGGGTCACCTCAAGCGCTGCAACATTCTGGGTAAAACGTTAGGCACAAAAGATATCTCATCGATTCTTGCTCTGGATTCTGGTAGGGAGGCTTTACCGATAATCGTCGATTTACCGATGGTGGCCTTGAACACTGTGGTATTTGATGAGCTAGAAGACGCGAACCGGATTATTAATCTTTCGCGAGAGCGGGCAGCAAGGCTCGTTATCGTGGACAGCTATCGAATCACCGAGCGGTGGATAAACGCCTTGAAGGAGACGGGCATTTTTGTCGCCGTCATCGATGATCTCGGTATTGGCGCCGGCGCAGACCTTCGAATAGATTACAGCCCCGGTGCTCTCGAGATAGAAGGCTCTGGTGTTTCACTTCTTGGACCCTCCTTTTTTATTACAAACGAGACGCGCAAAAGCCAGAAGAAACGCGAGCCTGAGCGTGTCCTCGCTCATGCTGGTGGCACGGGTAATTACCGAGCGGTGATGCCTATCTATGAGGCGCTTGTTGAAGTTGTAAATAAATACGATGTCGGCCTCGATTGGCTCACAACTGGAAAAGAAAGTCTCCGCTCGCTTGAGTCGGCTGGATTGTATCGTGATGGGCACAGCTTATTAAAATGGAATGAAAATCCCAAATCAATATGGTCTTCCTACGATATTGTTGTTGGCCCAGCAAGCACCTCGCTTTTTGAATCAATCATGCAAGGCGCGGTGCCTATCAGTTTTCCGATCTCGGCGACCCAAACTTCCTCTCGAAAACCCTTTCTCACAATCGGGCACGCGCTACATCTGACCGAAGAGGATGTACACGAGCGTAAGGAAATTATGGATACGCTGGATTTGGCCTTTCGCCACTTTCATTTTTTTCGGGATTCGTTAGACCAATTTTCTTATGAGCTCGACGGGAAAGGCGCGGAGCGAGTCGCTAACAAAATTCTCGAGATGCTCAACGAGCAAAACGCACATGACGCCGCAATAAAAAACGGGATGCCGGATCTTAAGAGACCGCTTGGTGCAGATACGGATACCATTAGATCATGCGACCTCCGGGACTCGTTGAACTGGCTCGAGGCACGAAATGCCCCCGCGGCTTTAGGGGTCTCCTCCAATCCTGATCATAAGATTGCATGGTCCGAGCACTTAAGGTGGTGGATGAATCCCAACACCGAAAAGTTCGTGATTGAAAATCATCGCGGGCCACAGGCGTTTTTCTGGCACCGGGCAGCTACTTTTCGTGAAGAGCCGTACCTGATCGGAGGATGGTTCCCGTCGATAGTTGGGGACACATCTTTTGCTGAAATCGCATCACTAATGCAGTGGCAGCTTGATTATTGCTCTGAAAAATACCCCCACCATACGTGGGTTGCGATAATTAATAAGTCCAATAAAGCGGTTCTTGCCTTGAACCGGTATCATGGGTTTTTTGAGGCCTCGGATCAGGCGAGGTCGGCCGCAGCAAATCTTTTCCCGCGGTTTTCAGAGGACTTTGTCGTTTTACAACGGAAGGCTTACCAGTGAGCGGAAGAATACAAATAGGCATTTTGGGCGGCGGCGTTAATTCTGCAGTCGGAAAAGCGCATATAGCTGCGATCAGAATGAGTGGACGGTATGACATCGGACCCTGCAGATTCTCTCATGAAGAAAGTGAGAATCAACTTAGTCACGACGAATTCGGGGTAAGCTGGTCTCAGCATGATAACGACCATATCGATTGGATCGCACGCACTAAAACGGCACTGGATCTTGTCCTGCTGCTTACCCCCTCCCCAGACCACCCGAGACAAATCGTAGATATCGTGAATCAAGGTGTAAGCGTTCTCACAGAAAAACCAATTGCCTGCTCAGCCAGCGAGCTTCCTATGCTAGCTGAGGCTCTGGAGTCACGCCCCGAAGTTTCTGCCCACTTTGTACATAACTACTCTGGTTACCCGTTGTTCCGAGAACTTGCTTTACGTGCAAAGGCCGGAGCGATTGGGAAGATTCACAACGTTCGAGTCGAAATGCCTAGCGATATATTCGCCCGCGAAAGTATCCTCGGGAAGCCACAGATATGGCGCCAATCTGATCCAGATATCCCAATGATTATGCTGGACCTTGGTACCCATATGTATCACTTGGTCCACAAAGTCGTCGGCTCTTCTGCTTCCCGTGTGCGGGCGAATTTACGCAAAATGGTCAACAGCCTGAATGTTGTTGATAACGTTGAGATTTGGCAGGAAAGAAGTGACGGCATTCTGGTTAACTTTTGGATGTCGAAGGCACACCTCGGAATCAAAAATGGCCTACGGATTGACGTATACGGCTCAGACGGAACGTTGAGTTGGCATCAGATGGACCCAGATCACCTCATACAGGCTGACGTCAACTCAAATAGAACCCTAGTTGATCGTGGAGCGGTATCGGCTGCAGCGAGTAAACATGATCGGTTCAAAGCAGGTCATCCGACTGGATTCATCGATGCTTTTTCAAACTTTTACCGCGACATGGCCGAAGAACTCGATTCAGTTGGCACCTCAGAACCGGATTCCTGGGTTAGCCCCATAGACGAGGCATTCGCAGGTATTCGATTTCTCGATGCCGCCGTTAAGGCCTATAAGACTGATGAATGGGTATCGCTGTGACTGAGCCAATCAATATGGATCGATTGTTCGATAGAGGAGCGAAGAGTCCGCCTCTGATCTGCGTCGAGATGAGCGGCAACCATGGGACAAAATTAGACAATGCCCTGCATTTTGCACGACGCGCCAAAGAAATGGGTGCGGATCTTTTAAAGGTCCAGGTTTACACGCCCGAAACCATTACTCTTAAGAGCGACAATCCTGATTTTCGACTCGCCGCTGACAACGATTGGGCGAGTTACGGCACACTCTATGACCTCTATCAGAAAGCGCATACTCCTTGGGATTGGATCGAAAGCATTTTCAAGCTTTGCAGGAAAATAAATCTCCCTGTATTTGCTTCTCCTTTTGATGACTCCGCGGTTGATTTTTTGGAAGATCTCGATTGCCCAGTCTATAAGATTGCCTCTCCAGAAATCACAGATACCGGCTTGATCGAAAAATGTGCAATGACTGGAAAGCCAGTGATCCTCTCGACAGGGCTCGCAGACCATTATGATCTCTTGAGGGCGATCGAAGTCTTAGATCAGCATTCGGCAAAACGGATGATTCTTAAATGCGTGTCGGCTTATCCAACGCCTATTGAACATATAAATACAGCATCGATCCCCTGGATTGCGGATCAGTTTGGATGCGTTACGGGATTATCGGACCACACCCTCGGACCAGAAGCAGCATACGCCGCCACGGCCCTTGGCGCTCGGATGATTGAGAAACACTTTCGCCTTGAGGAAGACCATTACTCTGTCGATGCAGGTTTTTCAATGTCACTGGATGAGTTGCCTAATCTCAAAAATACAATTCACAAGATATTTTTCGCAGTAGGTGAGGCTACGCTTGATATTCCAGAGATCGCCAAACCCTCTCTCTCAGGAAGACGCTCGCTCTATGTCAGTCAGCCGATTAAGAAAGGGGAAGAATTCACGACTGAAAACGTTCGCTCTGTGAGGCCCTGCTACGGTATGCCACCTCGAAATCTAAAGGAGATAATTGGCCATACCGCTACCGAAGACATGCGCCCGGGGGATCGGGTGGCCGCCGATAAGATTGAAGGTTGGAGGCAATCCCATGAGTGAGCAGGCGCTCAATGAAGATCCTATAATTGCGAGCTTCAAAGCACTTGGGATAGAGCCCCCTACAGATCCACATATTTGCCTTTATCGGGCCCAACTCATTGACAGTTTCGGAGTAATGCAGCTCGTGCTTCAGATTGAAGTGGAGTCTGGTGTCAGAATCGACCTTGTATCTCTTATGAACGAGGGTGTCAGCCTCGAGAGAATGCGAAAGCTGCTCAGCGAGTAACGCGTGCCAGACGAAAATCACTCGACTCCCATCTGGAGCCGCTTTTATCAATCCGTCACTGCTCAAAGCAAAAAGCCAGCAATTATTGATGCGCTGGACGGTTCGAGCCTCACCTACGGCGAATTAAATCAAGCTGCGATAACTTTCCAGACTCTGTTTGAGGAATTTAGGATCGACGCTATCGCCATAATTGGCGAGCCCGATCTGGACGCCATTCCCCTTGTGTTGAGTTGTGCCCTCGTTAATAAGTGTTTTATCCCGTTAAGCCAAGATGATCCATCCTCGCGTATCCGGCAAGTGCTGGATCAAATCCCTTACCGCACCGGTACACTCAGCCTGCGCGAAGTTCCTGAGGTCTTCGATTCAGCACCGCGTAGGGTTAAACTTGGACGCAAGTCATACTTCTTTTATCTGAAAAACGCCAAAACTACTGCACCAGATCTTGCCCCCCCATATCTGTTAACGCAGTCATCAGGGAGCACCGGCGAGCCTAAGCTGATTGCTTTCGCGCAAGGCACAAAAGTCCGGCGAACGGACCAAAGTATTGAATTATTTTCAGTCACGCACCAGGACGTGATCCTGAGCTCCTCGCCACTTCATCACAGCCTGGGACAACGACATCTCTTTGTGGCGCTCCTGTCAGGCGCAACTCTTGTTAAGCTATCTCCTTTCAATCCGATAGCCTGGCTGGAGGCTGTAAAGCGTTTTGCGGTCTCCTTTGCTATTCCAGTTTCTACGCACCTCAAGATTCTTCGACCGGAACTCGAAAGAGACCCAAGTGTTTTGTCAACTTTTCGTTGCCTTGTGGCAAGTTCCGCCACGGCGGATGCAGATCTTAAAGCGCGACTTCTAAAAAATACCGACTTTGAACTCTGGGAGATTTACGGCATGACAGAGACCGCCTGCGCGACAGCCGTGCGGTTTTCAAAAACAGAAAATGTCAGCCATGTCGGCAAAGCAATCTCCGGCACAAACATCCGTATTAGCCCGGACTCAGAGGAGGGCCAGGGCGAAATCGAGGTATTAAGTGATTGCCTTTGTGACGGCTACCTGAACAACGACTCTTTGTGGGAGTCATCTATCACTGAGGACGGATACTTCAGGTCCGGAGATCTAGGGTATTTTGATGACAACGAGAATCTCGTCTTTCTTGGAAGAACCACAGAGAGCTTTGAATCCTGCGGGCTCTTGATATTTCCCGCAGAAATCGAGCGCGTCGCGTCGAAGTTTCCTGGGGTGCGTGATTGTGTAGCGTTTCCAATCCCAAATGAGATTTTTGGGAATCTCATTGCCCTCGCTGTTCTGGGAGACGCCGATCTCGGTCGACGCGATCTGTTGGCATATCTCCGAGAAGAGCTATCCAAGAACAAGGTTCCTGCACAACTATTTATCCAACAGGCGTTTCCGACTCTCCCGAGCGGCAAGCTCGATAAACATAAATTAATGAGAGAAATCCTTGATGGGCAGGCTATCCTTAGCAAGAGCGCTGAAGCCAAGTCCTAAATTAAAATAAGTCCATCACCACTGATACCCGCTCCAGCGCATTCGTAATCTCCAATGGCCATTGATGAGTTAATTCAATCTGAGCGAGAGTTTTTCTCGCCAGTTCTCGAAGCATCAAAGACGCTGACGCAAGAACAGCTCCAACGCTTTCGCTTGGAGACCGTTCAAGAAAGAAAACAACGAATATCTCTAGAGTTATTCCATACCAATGGTGGGCTCATAAGGCATGGTCCATTTAAAGGAATGAGGCTCTCTGAGGAGACTTGGTGGGGCAAAAATGATCTCGGCGCGCAAACGCTTGGCCTATATGAACCCTCCGTTCTTAGGTTTATTGAGAAAAACACAGCTGCTGGGCCCATTCCTACCTTCATTGATATAGGGGCGGCGGACGGCTACTACGCAGTGGGAATGCTGTTTTCAAGACTAGCGAGAAGATGCATTTGTTTCGAATCGTCTGAGTCGGGCCAACAGACGATAAAAACAAACTCAAAAGTAAACGGCATCAATCCATCGTTGCTAACCATTTATGGTGAGGCGGATGCTGAGACTTTATTAGGGCTCGAAGACCGAGCATTTGATGACGGCTTAATGCTCGTAGATATTGAAGGTGGAGAGTTTGATTTGTTTAAAGGACTATCCGTCTTTGAATATTTACAAAACGCCACCATCGTTATCGAGATCCATCACTGGGTAGACGACTTTTTATCGAAATACGAAGCTCTTTTGCGCAACGCCTCCCGCTTTCATGAAATTTCGATTCTTCAACCTTCCCCGATAGACGACACCCTTCCTGAGCTTCGCGCCCTCCCTGACGATAACCGTCTTTTGTTGTGCTCCGAGGGACGGCCTTCCATGATGCGATTCCTAGCCCTCACACCAAGGCACCTATAGATGGCCAACCTCGAGAGTCCGAAGCGCCTAGCAGTAATCCCAGCCCGTGGCGGCTCGAAACGAATCCCAAACAAGAACGTGCGAGATTTTTGTGGCTCGCCCATGATCACGCATATACTGCGGACAGCTTCGAAAAGCGGCTTATTCCAGAAAATTCATGTGTCAACAGAAAACGAGGTGATTCGAGAGGTCGTCGCTGAGAATGGTTTTTCGCCAGACTTCACGAGACCCTCGGAGCTTGCTGACGACCATACGCCGATCATGCCCGTTCTGCGATACGTTGCTCAGGAATATAAAGCTCGTGGCGAGACTTTCGATGAGATTTGGCTCTTGATGGCTTGTGCCCCACTCGTGACCGCAGAAGATCTAGAAGGCGCGGCACAACTGTTTCAGCAAAATAACGCTCAGCATCAAGTGCTGTCGGTGACAGAGTTTCCTGTCCCAATTGAATGGGCATTTTCGCTAGACGATAGCGGAATACTTTATCCTAGGCAGCCTGAAAAACTAGCAGTGCGATCTCAGGATCTGGTACCCCATTACTTCGACGCTGCTGCGTTTGCGGTTTATCCCTACTCACAGATTTTGGTTGAAGACAGCTCTGCCGAGGAGGAAAAGCTTCTCGGCTATATTCTGCCGAGGACTCGTGCGATTGATATCGATAATGAGCATGACTGGAGGCTCGCAGAAGCCCTTTTGAGAGCCAGTCGTTAGATTGTGCCCGGTCCCTTGCAGCAAGCTCATTAATTAGCGTTTCAAAGATAGCAAGGAAAAGCCGAGGAGCGAATCTGGATATCTTACTGGCTGAGATAGGAATTCTTGAACTAAACTCGGTTAATCGATAGCGAGCCTAAATATTGACTGCGCCTTCCTTTTTTATTGATATTGATGGGGTCCTCTACGGCGGATCTGCACCCGTGGAGCAAGGGCCGTATGTGCTCCAGTATCTTCGAGACCGGGGATTTCCATTTCTCTTGGTCACCAACACGTCCCGTATGAATCGCGAGCAGATCCAAAACAAACTTGTTCAACTGGGATATCTCATCGATGGCTCAGAGATTTTCCCGGTGACTCTGGCCGCCTCGGAGTTTCTCCGATCAAGGTACGGCAAAGCCAGATGCTTCCTGATTGGTGAAGACAGTCTCGCTGAGACTTTAACTTCCTACGGACACTCAGTGTCGAGAGAAGAGGCGCCCGCCGACGCGGTGGTGATCGGACAAAGTAAATGGGCAAATTTTGGAGAGATTGATATTGCTCGAAGGCTGGTTATTGGCGGGGCTAAGGTGATTGCCTTGCATCGGGATCCCACATGGCCTGACGCGGAAATCATCCGAATCGGTCTTGGGCCAGTAGTTGCGGCTCTAGAATCAGCAATCGATGACACTATCTCTATCATCGGCAAACCCGATCCCTATTTTTTTCGTGCTGCTATCGACTATGCTGGCTTTGAACTTCGTTCAACAATCATGATAGGGGACAGTATACAGTCGGATATCCTTGGTGCTATCCGCTTTGGATTAAAGAATATTCTGGTCGGGTCTGGGACTCATCCGGCGGGGCCTACGCCTGACGGTTGTACTGCAGAGCTTAGGTCAATTGCGGCGCTGCCCGACTGGTGCGAAGAACAGTTTCCACGTTGAACCACAGCGCGCGTTTATCGATGGCTCCGACTACTACTCTCCCGTGAAACTTGTCATAGCATTAAAAAACGATTTTCGGAGGAAACAGTTTGTAGAGAGATTCCACAATAGAGATATTGCTCGTTCCGACTTCCACTTTTGCCTTGCTATCATCTCTTTAATTAAGGATGAGAGCTTCCCTGAAGCGATGCAATTACATTCAGAGGTTATGAACCGAGCGGGATCGCTTGATTTCTTCGGCGACGACCCTAGAGATATCTTCGAGTATGTCGCGGTGCTTTGGGCTCAATATGAGCGTGTGAGCGATTCTTTGTCCAAAGAACAAGCCGTCTTGATTAATTCTCTTTTTGACGCAATTGGAGGCAAAAATGTATTTTCTGCGTTTGCGACGTGCTCTATCTCTCCGCAATCTCGCAAGCAGCCGCGGGTGTACCACATGGCGCCCCTTTCAAGAAATGGGCGCGATGTGTTTCTGGTAACACGAGCTAACGCTTGGGAAAGCGGCCTTTCTAGACCGAGCGACATAACATTAAGACTTAAGGAGAGTTTTACTAGAGGGGGGTGGCGAGCGCATCTAATCGCTCCAGAGAGGATCACTGAAGTCAGAGGTCAGTCGGGATCTCCCTCTCCTCTAGTCATTCTAGATATCGAGTCGATAGGGGCCCAAAAAGCTGTCTCTCTCCTGGAAAAAGCGCCAGCATCAAGCAGAAAAGTCGCTCTTTATCTTGACATGTCGAGATTGACGCCCGGGCCAGAGTGGGATGCGTGCCATGAGTTGAGCGACGTGGTGTGGTGTTCTTCACATTCGGCTGACCAAGAGGAATGGCTCAGTGAGAGTGGAAAATGGACTGACTTTCCGATTCCCGTGGGTTTAACAGAGGAAACAAGGTTGTCCCTCGTGCACCTTCGGGAAAAAAGCAGAGACTGGAAACCACTCTTTGTCGGAAGCATAGAACGAACCAATCTCCCCAGAATCATTTACTTGATAAATTCAAAGATCCGGCCCAGTTTCATTTTCCAAACCACTACCGCATTTGCAGGCGACTCAGCCGCGCCTCTTGGTTATATCGACTACCTCAAGGCTTTATGCAATTCCCGAGTGAATCTAGATTTGTCTCAGAGATATTCAGGACTTCACCAAATTACGGGTCGCATAAACGAAGTCATCGCGACAAAGGGGCTTCTAATACGTGAGCACTGTCACACTGTTTCTGCTTGGTACACAGCTGGAGAGCACTTTTTAAGTTTCTCGAATTTAGCAGAGCTAGAGGCGATAACCGAAGAACTCTTAGTTAAACCTCCCACTTATAATGATATTGCTCGAAATGCTTACGACTACTACTGCAAAAACTACACGGAGCAATGCCTTACGGCTCATCTATCGACCTTTTTAGAGTAGCGCTACCGGATATTACTCTTGAGCAAGGATAGTCGGAAAACAATCAAAAGCGGAACCATCTTAAAGCTCTCTACGATTGTCGTATTCTAAACCAGAGTCTTCCGTTGAGGACCCACCTGAACAGCACCATAGACCCCCCGACGCAGGGCGTGGAATGTGTCCTCTGCTACTCTTCGCGACGCGACTCAGTGGCTAGCTTTCCCTTCTGAGGAACCTTCCTCATGGATAGTGATTTACGACAAGCCGATAGTTTATTCACTGAAGCGTGCGACTACTCGGAACAGCCCCGAATCCTCGTCCTCCAGCCTATCAAAGACGCCCCTTATAGCGCGGTTGAGCTTTTCTGGCCGCACTTCCAGCGAAATCAAGTCGCTCAAAGATAATTTACTCTGGCCGCATAGTCTTAGGATGTAGTCGTAATCGTCACGCCCGTCAGCATTATTTTGATCAACAACAGAACCATGAACACCCTTAAAAGTGAGACCAAGCTGGACGAAAGCCCGGGACGGCAGCATTTGCTCATCCGCATCGAGACCGATCGAGTAGATGTACCCCAGCGGCGCACTCAGAGCAACTGACCTCTTTAGGGAATCGCTTGTTCCCACAGCATCAATTACGGATGAAAATATCGCTTGCTGATTAATCGTATCATCTATGAACGTTACTGGTTGTTGCTTCGCCGCTTCGCGCTGGGACTTTTTCAACCCACAAGCGAAAATCTTAGTTCGAGGGCACACAAACGGAGCGAGTCGAAATATTAATTGTGCAATAGTGCCGCCTCCAAAAACCAATAATGTCGACATCTCGGGCTGATCGCCGAGAGCAGAAATCAGAGCATTGAGAGCGATAGCCGCAGGCTCGATCAGTGCCGCATCATAATCCGATACCTGATCCCCGATTTCTTTGATTTGGCATTTATGGCGAACAAAATACTCCGAAAATCCGCCAAATATTTCCCCAGTTCGAAAAACTCTTTCTCGTTTTTTCAAACAAAAGATTCCGCGCCCAGATCTGCAGTTGACGCATTTCTCTTCGGCGCCAAATACCGCGCATGAATCACCATCATGCAGAATTACTCTCTTTCCAACAAGCGAAGTGGGAACGCCTTCGCCAGTAGCCAATATCCGACCCACTGTCTCATGACCCAAGAACAAACGTGACCCAACCGACCGTCGTCCCTCTATGCCGGCACTGAAGTTCTTATAACCCTCGGTAATCTTTTTAAGATCAGTACTGCAAAGACCAGTTAAGATTGTCTGAATCACTACCTCGTCTTTACATGGAGTTGGTATCGGATAGTCGTCTGACTGGAGATATATCGGCGCGTCGAATCGTGAGTCCCTCACCGACTCAGTCGGCACCGTACTGACGAAATAAGCTTTCATAGTCGTTCCATTTATCATCTCTCATCATTGCGAGATCCCCTATTTCTGGGACCGCAGTAATCAGTCGCTCAAGCTGAGGCAAGTTATTTATCCCAATTACCGCTGAATGAACAAAGTCACGGGACAACACATAAGCGATCGCTTTTTCATAGATTTGGTCGCGAAGCGCTTCATACTCCCTTGTTTCGTATCTTAGAATTCTATCGCGAATTTCCCTGTGGCGACGCGTATGTTCGGGGAGTTCATTCAGGCGTCCAGACTGCTTGTTGAGATCAAAATACTTCCCCGTCAATATTCCACCTGCCAACACAGCGTAAGCTTGAAACTTTATCCCCTCTCTTAGGAGTATTTCAGAGTGCCCTCTCTCGATATTTCTATTAAGAATTGAATATTCCTCTTGGTTCACCCGAAAAGGAAGATCGATCTCTCGTGCCACCTGAATGAATTTCATCAAACCCCACGGAGTCTCATTTGACACACCAATCTCGGTGACCCGTCCCGAGGAGACTAAATCGAGGAGAGCACCTGCCTGTTCCTCGACGGGGATGTAACGAGGGTCTGAGTCGGGCCTGTAAAACTTTCGCCCAAATATATTTGTAAAACGATCTGGCCAGTGCAAGAGAAAGCAGTCGATATGCTCGACTTTTAGTCGAAGCAGGCTGTCCTCGAAGGCTTTTTTGATTCTCGCAGGGGTCAGTCTGCCCTCGTCGCTGAACCAGCCATTATCTGATCGTCCTGATACTTTAGTGGTAATAGATATTTTTTCGCTACGATTGCTCGTTATCCAGTCTCCAAAGATTGATTCTGTTTTCCCAATAAGCTCGCGAGATTCTGGAAAAGGGTAGCGTTCGGCGAGATCAAACCTCGTAAGACCTGAGTCTAAGGCCCTCTGGATGATCCTATGAGCGTTCGCGGGCTCGACCGAACTCCCGAAGGTTTGGCATCCGACGATTATTCGATCTTTGATCACAACAGGTATATGCGTGGTTCCTTGTTGCTTATTGCGCGGTGAGGGTTCCTTAAAAATTTTTAGAGCGGATATCTTCAGCCCGAAACTACTTAGACTTTTTGGGTATAACGTTTTGCAGATTCAGTGGTAATGTTCCGCGTTATCTTCGGTCTACTTCCAATGAAGTCAGACGTGGGAGGGACGCCTACTCGTGCCACGCACAACTCTCATCCTGCCTGCCACTCACTTGAGAAAAGGGAAGAAAGCCTCATGCAGTTCATCACTGTCGCCTAGACGGTATCTTGAGAAATAAGGTGAGGTCACGCCGCTGAAGCATGACTGGCCTGCCATCAGATGGAGTGCTAGGGCACACCTGTTTTTACCTGAGGAATTGAAATCAGACCCATGAAATAATCTACCATCGTGAAAAGTCGCGTCGCCTGGACTGTAGTGAAAGCGGTCCAATCTATAGGAAGCTGAGTTCTCCCTCGCAAAGTTTCGAAGGGGCTCTTCCGGATCATCAAGATCAGCAAATGTTTCGACTCTCGCTGAGAGACCCCATGCGTGGGAACCAGACGCGAAGAGCAGGCCTGAGGAGTCTGCGCCTGACGAGGTGAGACTTATCCAACAGGTCACAATATGTGGAGGATCTATCCAATCCTGATAG
>Ga0255768_10002674_pt1 | contig 17866 bp, 21 predicted proteins | sample 071ome_33_FD_179983 | JGI IMG/M metagenome (GOLD analysis project Ga0255768, IMG submission 179983) | Coastal salt marsh microbial communities from the Groves Creek Marsh, Skidaway Island, Georgia - 071412AT metaG (version 2) | ecosystem: Environmental > Aquatic > Marine > Intertidal zone >...
GAGGGGCAAATGGGCAAAATAGGAATAGTTGGACAGGGTTATGTTGGTACTGCTATTAAAGTAGGATTTGAACCACACTACAATATACATACTTACGATAAATTTGATTTGGCTAAATCCACTTTACCAAATTTAAAAGATTTAGTTCAAGAGTGTGAAGTTATATTTGTATGTGTTCCTACACCAATGAGAAAAGACGGAACTTGTTATACAGGTATTGTAGAAGAAGTGATTAGAGAAATTGATAGTTATGCAACAGATAATCCTATTGTTGTTATTAAATCAACGGTTCCACCAGGTACTACTGATAAGTTTAATAAAAGTTATTCAAATGTTATTGTAATATTTAATCCTGAGTTCCTAACAGAAGAAAACTTCCTTGAGGATTTCAAGAATCAGAAAAGAATTATATTAGGTGGTAATAGAATTGGAACTAATAAACTCAGACAAATATATTCTAAAGTATTTCCACAGGCAACTATCGTAAAGACAGGTAGTAAAACTGCAGAGATGGTGAAGTATTTTATCAATAACTTCTTGGCAACTAAAGTATCATTCGCAAATGAAATGTATAAAGTATGTGAACAGATTGATATTGATTATGATAAAGTTGTAGAGTATGCAACTTATGATGAGAGGTTAGGTAAATCACATTGGGCAGTTCCAGGACCAGACGGAGACTTTGGATATGGTGGACATTGTTTACCAAAAGATTTAAGTGCGATTATTAATCAGTTTGAAACCTATGGGTTATTAGAGGCTGTAGAAAATGTTAATGACCAAGTTCGTGAAGATAGAGATTGGGAAGAAATGAAAGGAAGAGCTATTATAGATGAGTAAAATCAGTTATTCACAATTTTCACAATGGGATAAATGTCCACAAATGTGGAAGTTGAATTATCTTGATAGAGTTGGTACTTTTCAAGGTAACATATATACAATTTTTGGCAGTGCCCTGCATGAAACTATTCAAGCGTATTTAGTTGCATATTATAACAAAACAATTAAGGTTGCAGATTCACTTCCATTGGGTGACATTCTTCAGTATAGAATGGAAGAGAACTATAAACAAACCAAAGAAAATTCAGAAGTACCTATAGAGGTAACACTTGAGGAAATGAAAGAGTTTTATAAAGATGGTCTTAATATTATTGATGAGTTCTTAAAAAGAAAGAGTAGTTACTTCCCAAAAAAAGACCATGAATTGTTGGGTATTGAATTAGATATTAATTTTGGTTTACCTAAAGATATGAAATTTGTTGGGTTTATGGATGTTGTAATACATAACAAAAACACAGGTAGAGTTCGAATCATTGATATTAAAACATCTACTATGGGTTGGAACAAATACCAAAAGGCAGATAAGAATAAAACTAATCAGTTACTATTATACAAAAAGTTCTTCTCAAGACAGAGAGATATTCCAGAGGATAAAATAGATATTGAATATTTAATATTGAAGAGAAAATTGTATGAGAATATACAATATCCACAAAAAAGGTTACAAGTGTTTTCACCTGCGAGTGGAAAACCAAGTTTGAATAAAGTTATGAATAGATTAGATGAGTTTATAACTGATTGTTTTGATGATAAGGGTGAGTTGATACAAAAAGAATATTTAAAAAATGCATCAGCTAAAAATTGTAGATATTGTGAATTTAAAGATAGACCAGATTTGTGTAGTAGGAAAAATTAATTGAAAAAAAAGTTATCAACAGAACACGATTATATGAAACTTGAATTTGATGAACTTCAAAATCATATTGATGTATCAATCAATGGTGGTTGGTGGATTAAAGAGGATTATACAAATATAGAAATAAAAAACTGGATAGATGTTCCAGGTTATATTAATGATGCTCTATGGATTTTTAAAGAAGCGGTTAAAAATTGTCAAGATGGAGATAGAGTGGTTGAGGTAGGAACTTTTTTGGGTCAATCGGCTTGTTATATGGGTATGTTAATTAAAGATAGTGGCAAGGATATAAAGTTTGATTCATTTGATACATTTGAAACAATAGACCCATCTATGAGAGGTGGTATACAACCAAGACAATTTGTAGAATATCGTTTAAAAGAAGGTAATCGTACATCACCTTTGTCAGAATTAGTAAAAGCACATTTTTATGCATGTGGTGTTCAAGATTATGTTAATCAAATTATTTGTGATGCATCTTATGGACATCATTTTTACGAAGATAATAGTTTGATGATGTTTTACAATGATGGAGTAAATGAAGAAAAAAAATTATACGAAATGATAACTAATTTTTGGCCAAAACTTAAACAAGGTGGTATAATGGCTGGTGATGATATAAATTTTGATGATGTTAAACGGGCAGTTGATAGGTTTTGTAATGATAACAACCTAACATATGAACAGACATGGCTCAGTTGGTATATAAGGAAAGATTAATGACACATAGACAAACATATAAGTTTTATTTACCTGATATAATTAAGATAAATTATTCAGATGTGGCAAATTCATTAAATTCTATGAATCCATCGAAAGTTTATTTTTGGTTCAATGAAACCGATTTAACACAAAAAGAAGTTAAGAATTTCACAGATTCTTGGCAAGAATTAAATCATACGAATTACACAACAACAATCAGAACATATTTCTTTGCAAACACCAATGATTATACTACTTGGGATTTTATACCATATACTCAATTATATAACTATGATGGGATTAATCATACAATGTATTGGAGATATCAATGGCAGTATACTACACCAAATCAGATTATGGATGGTTTATATGAAGCAAAAAAAATATGGGACCTTATTAATCGTGAAGAACCACCACAAAGAACACAAAAGAGGAATGATGGCGAAGATAGCAATTATAGGTAGTAGAAGTTATACTAATAAAAGAAAGATAATGGAGTTTATATTTCAACTAAAAGAAAAGTTTGGTAGTGAATTAGAAATAGTGAGTGGTGGAGCAAGAGAGGGTGTAGATAAATATGCAAAACAAATTGCACTCGATTTTGATATTAAATATACAGAGTTTCCACCATACCACGAACCACACAATATTCATTGTGTATTAGAATCTTTTCGATATGGTAAACAATATAATGTTGGTAATTATCATTTACGAAATAAGGATTTAGTTAATTATAGTGATAAAATAGTTGCATTTATTACAGATAATAAGGTTACAAATGGAACTTTATCATCTTTAAGATATGCAGAAAAAATAAATAAAAAATCAATTATTTTTAGTTGACCGTATATTTATTATATATATGTATATACAATATGGAGTTAGAATATGAGCAAAGATATTAAACTAACTTCGGTAAAGGTTATATCGGAGTTGTATAATAAGTTTAAAAACGAAACAATCGAGAACGAATTCTCTTTACAAAAGTTAGTAAATAGAACTCTTGATAAGTTTGTTTATGATGAAGAATTCAGAAAATCTATATTAGAACACGAACATCTTCACCAAAGTGGAAGTAAATTTTAATTTAACAAAAGGGTTATAAATGGCACTCAATTTACCGAAGTTGAAATCAGTTGATTCGACAACACCAAAAAAGAAAAAAATATTATTACTATCAGATGATTTAAGAATGTCATCTGGTGTTGGAACAATGTCGAGAGAGATTGTATTGGGAACACTCAGTAAATATGATTGGGTTCAAATCGGTGGAGCAATCAAACACCCTGATGAAGGTAAAGTTATCGATATGAATCAAGAAATTATTAAGAAAACTGGTGTTTCAGATGCATATCTAAAAATATATCCAACAAGCGGTTATGGAAACCCTGACTTATTAAGACAAGTTATAAATGTTGAAAAACCTGATGCAATCCTACACTATACAGACCCACGATTTTGGGGTTGGTTATATCGTATGGAACACGAACTAAGACAAAACATTCCAATCTTTTATTACAATATTTGGGATGATTGGCCAGCACCAAAATATAATGAAAATTTTTATGAATGTTGTGATTTGATTATGAACATTTCTAAACAAACTCACGCGATTGTACAAGAAGTTTGTGATAATAAACCAAGAACAGAATGGGATTCAACTTATATTCCACACGGAATAAATGAAAATTATTTCTATCCAATTACAGATGCAACAGAATTATTGGAAATGAAAAAGTTTAAGAATCAATTATTAGGTAATCGTCCAACCGATTTTGTTTTATTATATGTAAACAGAAACATCAGAAGAAAGATGACTGGTGATTCATTGTTGGCATTTCAAGATTTTGTAAATCAATTACCTGAAGAAAAAAGAGATAGGGTTACATATGTAATGCATACTCAGCCTATCGATGAACACGGAACTGATTTACCTAAAATAATTGAACATTTAATGCCAGAAGTTAATGTAGTGTTCTCACATCAGAAGTTAGGGGATAAAGAAATGAACTTCCTATATAACATTGCAGATGTAACTATGAATCTTGCATCAAACGAGGGATTTGGATTAGGAACTTGTGAATCTCTAATGGCAGGAACACCAATCATCGTTAATGTTACAGGTGGTATGCAAGACCAATGTGGATTTAAAGTAAGAGATAAACTATTAAACTACAGAGATTATGGTGCGATTAAATCACTACATAATTGGAAAAAGTGGGAACACAATGAAGAACTAACTTGGGGTGAATGGGCGAAACCAGTTTGGCCTAAGACTCGTTCTTTAATGGGTTCAGTTCCAACACCATATATTTTCGATGACAGATGTGATTGGGAAGATGCCGCAGATAAATTAAAAGAGTGGTATGAGATGGGCAAAGAAGAAAGAAACAGATGTGGTATATTAGGACATCAGTTTGTAAAGAGTACAGATTCAAACATGAGTGCAAAAAATATGTGTAGGTTATTCTATGAACACATGGAAACTGCATTTGAAAATTTTGAACCAAGAAAGAAATTTAACATTTATAAGGGGTAATATGAAACCAAGTATATTAGTATCGGCACCAGTTCAAACTCGTAGTGGATACGGAAACCACGCGAGAGATATTTGTAGAGCATTAATTGAAAGTGATAAGTATGATGTTCATATTAATTCAGTACGATGGGGTGCAACGCCAATGACTGCATTAGAAGAAGGTAATCCAATTCACGATGAAATATCTAAAAGAATATTACTAAATCCATCTTTACCACAACAACCAGATTTACATTTACATATTGTGATTCCAAATGAGTTTCAACCAATAGGTAAAAAGAACATTGGTATTACTGCAGGAATTGAAACCACTATACCAAAACCAGAATGGGTTCTTGGGTGTAATAAAATGGATGAAACTATATTTGTATCAGAATTTACAAGAAATGTTTTTTTGAATGCATCATTCCAAGATAATAGTGGTAAGGAATTAAAACTAAAAAGAGAATCTTCAGTATTATTTGAGGGTGTAGATACCGATACTTATAAAAAAACTACAAATATATCAGATGGAGTAAATTCATTATTTGATGATGTAGAAGAAGACTTTTGTTTTCTATTCGTAGGACATTGGTTGGCAGGAAATCTTGGAGAAGATAGAAAAGATTTAGGAATGTTAATCAAGGTATTTTTAGAAACATTTAAAAACCAAAAAAATACACCTGCGTTAGTATTAAAAACAAGTGGTGCAGATTTTAGTGTTTTAGATAGAGAAGATATATTAAATAAAATTAAAACTATCAAGAATAGTATCTCTGGTAACTTACCAAACATTTATTTAATACATGGTGATTTTACAGATAGTGAAATGAATGATTTATATAATCATCCAAAAGTAAAGGCTCATATCAGTTTTACACACGGAGAGGGATTTGGAAGACCATTGTTAGAAGCAGCACAAAGTGGTAAACCAGTTATTGCTCCAGGTTGGAGTGGACAATTAGATTTTTTAAATCCTAATTATGCAATATTATTGAGTGGTAGTATGACTCAAGTTCCAAAGGGTGCATTTCAAAAAGATGTGTTTTTTGATTCACCAGAAAATCAATGGTTCACAGTCAATTATAATGTTGCAAGTAGTATCATGAAAGATATAGTAAATAACTATTCCAAATATTTATTGAAAGGTAAACAATTGGCAGCAGTAACATCTAAACAATTTTCATTCGAGGCAATGAAAAAGAAATTAGTTGAATCAGTAGATAGAACATTAGAAAGTTTACCGAAACAAGTTGAATTAAAGTTACCTAAATTAAACAAAATTGAAGATAAAAAGGGTGATATTAAATTACCAAAAGTGAAAAAGGTATAAAATGGAAAAAAAGATAACTTGTCCAGTATGTTTTAACGATGACAGATGTTTTGAAGACATACAGACAGTAGAAATTGGAGAATTCAGTTCTTATATGTGTTTTAATTGTGGATACACAAGTAATTCATCATATACTTGGGATTCACCAGATTTAAAAACTGCACAAACGGGTGCAACTCAATTAATGAATGATGTTTCATTTTTTGATGAAGATAGAAATATTATGTGGTTTCCAAGTGTTTTAAATATGGGAGAGTTAGGAGTAATTTATCCAGAGGGAACTAAAAATAATTGGGTGTATAAATTTGCACAAGTAAGAAAACTTACCGAGTTAGAAAAGAAAAATCCACAATTTGAAGGTCATCATAGTATGTTGGATGTTGAAGAGGCAAAAACATATGGTCAATATGAGTTTTTAAAAGCTTGTCAAGATATGGGAATTATTAAGGAACTTGATTAATGGCTGTAAAAAATGCTACATGGTCTAAAGTTCTACCAGGTCAGATTATATCATTTGTTTATAAATCACAAGGTAAAAAAAGTAGAGGGTATAAAAGAACTATTATTTTGATTAATCCAGATTGGAAGTATCGAAAAAAATCTACAGGTAGAGTAAAAAGATATGTAGTTGGTATACAAATAAATACTGCAAAATCACCCGCGATACCTGCCACACAATTGAAAAGAATACTTGAAAATGTAGCTTTTAAAAAGGGTAAGGGTGAATTAGAAATTGAAGATGGTGGAATTGCAGCAAAGTTACCTGATGATAGAATGTCTAAACAAGAGACAAAAAGAATTTATAAAAATGTCAAAAAGTTGGTTAGAAAATTTGGTAATTACAGAACATTCGATAGAAGAGAGTGTTTAAAAAGAAGAGTATTTTTAGAGTTAAATTATAGTAAATTACCCGACCAAATGATACAAGAGGCAGAACAAGATAATTTAAAAGAAATGATGAGGTTATCGGAGAGTGAAACTTAGTTACGGAATTACTGTTCATAAAGAACACGAAGAATTAAATCAGTTATTAGAATTATTAATTAAAGAAACCGATACTGAAGATGAAATCATTATCGTTCAAGATGGTGATGATAAAAGAGTAAAGGAAGTTATATCCAAGTGGATGAATGAAACCTTAGATTGGAAAGGTATCTACTGGCACACACATGAACTCAATGGTGATTTTGCCAAACATAAAAATTTTGTGATTGAACAATGTAGTGGTGATTATATATTCCATATAGATGCAGATGAATATCCAAACACAACATTATTAAAACAATTAAAAGATGTTCTGAAAATAAATCAAGTTGATTTGATTTGGGTTCCAAGAGTAAATACAGTTGAGGGTATAACAGAACAACATATAAAAAATTGGGGTTGGAACCTTACAGAACAAGGTTGGGTAAATTATCCAGATTATCAAAGTAGGATTTTCAGACGAGATGAAAATATTCGATGGCAACGACCAGTACATGAACAGATTCAAGGAGCCAAAACTTATTCACATTTACCACCAATGGAAGAATTGAGTTTATATCATCCAAAGACAATTGAAAAACAAGAAAAACAAAATCAATTATATAGTGAAATATTATCATGAAGAATGTAATGATATTTCAAGATTTTGATACTTCAGATACCTATGGGCATAAATGGGAACAAGAAGAGTTATTTAATTACTTCAAATGTCAAATAGATAATAGTATTAATTTTGGTTGGAAACCAGAAGATATTTGTATTGTTACTAATTTAGATTTTGAATACAGAGATGTAACTATTATTAGAACTAAATTATTATGTGATTACAACAAGTATTTTAATAAAGTGTTTGGTATTTACGAAATCATAAAAGATAATTTAATTGATGATGATTTTTGGTTTCACGATTTTGATGATTGGCAGTTAAGTGAGTTTGATGAGTTTCCATATTTTCCTGGTGATATTGGTGGTTGTAAATACTTGTTTGAAAATCCAATGCCACAATGGAACACGGGTTCATTATTTGTAAAGAAGAGTTCATTACCTATTTGGGAATACATTTATAATACAATGGAGGCAAATAAGAACGAACCAAACATTAATACTTACGGAGATGAAAATATTTTTAATTTGTGTGTATATCAACACTTCAGTAGAAATGTTAGTGAGATAGATTATACATATAATGTTGGGTGTACAGGCTTTCAAGATAGATTAGAAAGGGTTTTTACTAAACCCGTAAGAGTTGGTGCATTTAAACCAAGTGAAACACGAAAAAGTTATTTTGATGATGCTGGTTTAATTTCTGATGATTTGATGGAATTATTTAAAAAATATAAATTAATATGATTGCTGTAAAAACATTACCAAACAAAAGTGATGATAAGAACACAACATCACATAAATTTAAACAAGATTTAATTGAATTTTTCAAAGGTAAGAATTTCAAAACTTGTCTTGAAGTTGGTACTAATAGAGGATTTACTACATTAGTATTGAGTTATTTGTTTGATAAAGTTATCACAATGGAAATTGATGAAGATAACATAAAGTATGCAAAAGAAGTTTGTAAAGATAGAGATAACATAACATTTATAAAAAAAGATGTATATCGTGAAGATTGGAATCAAACTAAAGTAGATGTAGTGTTTATAGATTGTGACCATAGTTACAATGGAGTAAAACAAGATTATAACAATGCATGTGAGTTAGAACCTGAATATATAATTTTTGATGATTATGGTTTACCAGAAGTACAACTTGCAGTAAAAGAGTGTGTGGATGAAATACTAAATAACTCAAATTCTATATATGGAATACCAATAGGTATGAGACCTGGTACAACACTAAGAAAAGGAAGAACATTAAGAGATTATGAGGGAATGATATTATATAAAATAGAGGAAAACAATGTATAGTATCTTTACAATAATGAATTCTGGTTATAGTAATTTTGGAAAAATCTTTTTCAATTCATTACATAAAAATTTAACTCTTGATGAAATTGATACCATTTGGGTTGGTGATACTGGTTTGAGTGATGAAGATAAAAAGTTCCTTAATCAATTTCCAAAAGTAAAAATTATAGATTCTGGTATTAACACTAAAATGACAAAAATACATACTCAAGATTGGTTAGATAGTGTTCAACAGAAAACTATTCTACTTAGAAGTGTATGTACAATTTCAAAATCACCAGTTGTGATGATTGATTTAGATTCATATTTTATAAGTGATTTTCATCAACATTTAAAATCTGATTGTGATATACAAGTTATTTATAGAGAGAATAAAGACCCAAAACATATTGCATCGTGGTTTGCAGTCAATAATTTACGAAAAGGAATTGAGTTTATTGATGAGTGGATTCAGACTATGGATAATTGGAAAAAGATACCAAAAGAATCACCATCTTTGAATCATTTGGTATTGAATAATAAAAAGTATGTAATTGGAATAGAGGAAGAAAGATTACTTGCGGCATATGGTCATCTTGAAGATTCAATGGATTGGAATTCACATATTGTTCATTTTAAAAGTAGTCAGTATGCAAATTCACCCGAAGAAGATTTTAGAAACAGAGTTTTCAGAAGAGGTTTTGAAGAAGTAGTAAAGGATTGGGTTGATGTATAAAGTTATTGCAGCAAATAGAGGTCCAAGTAAACCACCTAAAAATTGGAGAATTTTCGAAAGAGAATCAATGGAAAAACATTTTGGGCCAGTTCTTGATGTAAACGGAGAGGATGGCCATAGTGTTTTAGATGCCTATGAAAAATATAAAGATACATTAGAGTATATTCGTTGGTATCCTTGTCCAGAAAGTTGTACAGATGAAGAGTACAAGGGAATATTATCACAAGATAGTAAAATAAATTTACCATATTTAACAAATTCTGCAAAAGGATTTTTAGCAGTTCAATCCAAAGAAGTGTGTTTTCAAAATTGGAAAGATAATGGAGTTAATTGTCCAGATTTTTTTACATATGAAAACAAAGAAGATTTTTATAAGAAGTTTAATGAGAGTTCAATAACTTATCCATTTCTAATCAGAGTAAATAATTCAGTTGGTGGTAAAGAAACTTATATAGTTAGAGAGGAAAAAGAATTAGAATCGGCATTAGATAAAACTTATTCTCATAATCAAAACAGAATTGGTATTGATAGAAAGATGATGTGTGTGAATTTTGTAAACACAATTGATAGAGATGTAAATGTATCTTACAGAATCCATGTCGCAGGTAATAAAGTAATATCAGGTTATGGTAGAGTGGTTCCAAAAGATAATTGGTTGGCAATAACTGCAGGTAGTTTCAGACCAGAACAAATTGATAATTGGGTTTACTACAATAAATTATGTGAACAATTGATGAGAGAAAGAGAAGAAGAAATAGTGAAGGCAGTACATTCACTAAAATTAAATCATCAAGGAGTAGATGTGGTTATGGATGAAGATACAAAAGAGTTATGTTTTCTTGAAGTACAACCAACATATGCATCTGGTTATCCACAAGTTGGTTGGTGTGGTTATCATCCACCATTTTATAATCCAAGTGACCCAAACCTTGTTCAGTTTTTACAACAAAATAAAAGTGTTTTAGAAAAAGAAATACCAATGTATTATTATAATTGGTTAGATAAAAAGAATCACTTCGATTTAATATATAAGGAGTTAAAAGAGTATGTTCGGACCTAATACATACATAAATACTAATAGTAAGATTGAGTATTCACACAGAGATAAACAATTTTTAGAAACTTATAATAAAGTTAAAGAATTGTTTGTAGAGAAATTTAATTTACACAATTATGATATATTGTTTATAGCAGGTAGTGGAACGACTGCAATAGAATCGGTGGTTTGGTCTATGATGAACGACATTGAAGTTTCAGGTAATGGTGGAGTTTTTAGAAATAAATGGGAACAATTAGTAAGAACATATGGTAAAGAGGGTTCATCAAAATACTATCGAGAGAAGTTGTATTGTCAATTAGAAACTTCAAATAGTTCTTATTTTGAACAAGATGGTTGTATAGTAGATGCAATCAGTTCATTTCCTTATTATGATATACCAGAAAATACAAATGTATTTATTACTTGTGTTAATAAACAATTGGGTGGGTTTCCAGGTTTAGGAATAGTTGGTGTACATAAGAATTATTGGACAAGAATAAAAGATTCAAGAGATTTTAGTTATTTAAATCTTAGAAGATATTATGATTATGGATTGAAAAATCAAACACCAACAACAACACCAACACAAATTTACGAACACTTTTTAAATATATTAGAGAATTTTGATGTTGAGAAATTACGAGATAGAATAAATCAAAATTCAAAATTGATTATTGATACCATAGGAAAAGAAAATATTATAGGAGACAGTCCTTGTCCAGTTATAACCATACCTAAAGAAAATATACCAGATGTTCTTGCTAAGAAATGGAATTTATATGGTTTACAAACTAATAGTAAAAATTATCAGATTTTTACATATAGTTGTGATGATGAACAATATAAGAAGTTTTGTAATGATTTCATAACACATCAAACTCACGCAGGATTCTATGGAAAACATTTAGATAGATTGGGGTGGAGTGATAAATGGAGTGCACCTTTTTATCCATATATAGTTGAAAATTTTGATACACATAAAACTAAAATTTTAGATGTGGGTTGTGGAGATGGTTCATTCTTGAGAGGATTAAAATCAAGAGGATTTAATGATTTAACGGGTGTTGATTTCACAACTGTAGATTTATCGATTCCAAGTGGAGATATAAAGTATGTATCATCTTATGCAGATGATATGCCTTTTCAAGATGATGAATTTGATTTACTTTCTTCTGCAGAAATGTTAGAACATATTCATCAAGATAGTATACACGATGTATTAAAAGAATTTAAAAGAGTATGTAAAGGTACTTTATTATTAACTTGTACACATAGAGAAAGTGGTGAAGTGCATAACGGAAAAAATTTACATTTCTTAGTGAGAGATAGAAAGTGGTGGATAGACATAGTATCAGAGTATTTTGAGATATTAGATTCAACAACATATACTATTGGAAATCTTAATACACGATTTATTTTGAGGCCAAAATGAAACAATTATTTTGTGATGTAGATAGTACATTGAATAACCATTGGGTTAGGATACAAAAATGGGCTGAACCTTCTTTTCCAGGTAACTCGATAAATGGAAAGGCATTCACAAGAGAAGAGATAATGTTAGATTTACCACTTCCAAATGCAGTTGAAACATTAAAAGAATTTTCTATGGATTGGGATATACATATTTTATCTGCACGAAATTTTCAAGATGCACATTCAATCACAAAAGATTGGTTAGATATGTATGGGTTTCCATATAATTCTATCACAATAGTTAGAAAAGCAGCAGATAAAATAGATATTTTAAAAAATACTAAAGTTGATTTGTTTATTGATGATTTATCAAAAGGACAAGAATATGGTCCAGCATATCAAGTTCTATATGGAGATGTTATAGATGAATTAAGTAAATTTAATATCAATTTTGAATTATTTAAAAATAATTGGTTAGAAATAAAAGAGAGACACTTATGAAAAATGTAGTATTTATGACTTGTTTTGAAAAGGCACCAGATTTCCTTGATTATAAAGAATGGTGTTTTAAAACTTGGAAGTATTGGTGTGATAAACACGATGTAGAATTATTAATTTTAGAAGACGAGTTAAGAGATTCTGGTGGTGGAGTATTCAATGATGGTGTTGGAATGAAACCAACATGGCAGAGATGGCATGTTTTTGATGTATTAGAAGCGAATGGTATTGAATGTGATAATGTGGCATTAGTTGATATTGATACGATGGTACATTGGGATTGTCCTAATTTTTTTGAGGATTCAAAAGGTGAGTTTGGATGTGTACAAGATAAATTCTTTTTAGAGTGGACAATCAATAGTATTAAGGGATATCAAGATTTCTGGCCTGATACAAAGTTTGATTGGACTACATATTTTAATTGTGGGTTTATTGTGTTGAATAAGAAACACAAAGAGTGGTGTAAGAGTGTTACTGATTTTTATTATGAAAATGAGTTGGAGTTAAAAACAAGACAACATCAGACTGTAAAAAAGGGTTCAGACCAAACACCTATTAATTATATGATAAGGGCAAGTGAACATCCAATTACATTTTTAGATGAAAGATATAACCTACAACAATTACATTTAAGAGGAGTTTTAAATCCTATGATTACAGAGGCAGGTTGGGTATGGCACTTTAATGGATTTGATAAAACACAACGAAATCAATTAATGAAACAAGTTTGGGATATGGTAAAGGATAATTATGAAGTTAAATAATACATTTGCAATTGGTTGTTTAGTACAATTTTATGAAATAGATATTATTAAAGATTATTTATTAAGTGTTGCTCATTCATTAGATAATCATGAAAATAAAGAGAATGTAATTATTGATATTTGTTTTAATATGAATCAAGGATTAGAAGAAGTTGATGAAAATAAAATAAGTATGGGTGAGTTAAGAGATAACTTCAGAGATATATTGAAAGATGTATTTGGGTATCAACACCAATTTATGGATTGTGGTGAAAATAAATATGATTTAAGATATACAGAACATGAGAAAGGGATTTATACTATTGCAGATTATAGAAGAGAGTTCAATGAAAAATATTGTACTGAAGTTGATGTGTTGATGTGGGGTGAAAGTGATGCACTAATACCATCACAAACTTGGGAAGTGTTAGATAATTTACATAATGCATCAGTAAATAATAATGTTCATAAATATGTTGGATTTTTTAGTACTTGTAAAATGTGGGATGATACTTGGAAAGTTTTAGAACATCCTGAATTTACAGACAAACCATTCATAGAAATGGATACAGAAAATTGGTGGAGTTTACGATATAATATGTCCGAGCTGGAAATGAATGAGATAAATAATAAAACAGAAGAATTAGATATTAGAAGTACAACACAATTAAAATTTAATGGTTGTGGTTTAGTGATTTCATCGGATGTGATTAAGAGTGGTGCAAATATTCCAAAGAGTGTATTTTTCGTGCACGAGGATACTGCATTCATGAATAATTGTTTGATACATTTTAGAGGTCAGTTACCACAATATATTATCAAGAACATTCTATTAGTACATAATAGAAAGTTACCGAACAAAAGAATGTATATCAAAGGACAAGATTTTTCTGATGGAGATATGACCAGAATGAGAAAACAACAATACTGGTTTCCAAATGCAGATAAGATGAGTCAAAAGAATGCATTCAACACAACAGAACAAGGATACACTTATTCTTGGGATGATGTATTTAAGGAATTTAAAAATGACTAATTTAGTTGTAGGTATAGATGATATACATCCAGAAAAAGGTTGGGGATGTGAAGGTGATGTTCAAGTTGAGTATTTGAAAACACTTAATGAAAAATATGGAGTAAAGTTTAATTTATTTACACCAAGTAATTATCACGGAAAATTTCCAATCACAAAAGATTTTGTAGGGTTTTGGAAACAATACGATTGGATAGAGTTAAGTAATCACGGCCATTTTCACGCGTGTGAAAACGAGACCATCAAAGTAAATAAAGATACTTATATGGAATTGGGTGAGATGGAATTTTTAGAATTAGATTATGGTCCTGCAGTTCAAAGAATACAAGAGAGTTTAAGTTTATGGGAACAATGTGGACATAGACCAAGAGGATTCAGAGCACCAGGTTGGGGAGTGAACCAACAATCCGCAGATGCAATTAGTAGTTATTTTGATTGGGTTGCTGGACACGATGAAATCAATCAAAATATTACTTGGGGTTGTCATTTTTTTGAAGGTCGTGATGGGATACATCAAACAGATAACATACAATTATATGGAAATACTTTTATGTTCCAATCACATATCAATGGAACACACAACGATAATGTTTGGAATGAAGAAAATTTTTTACATTTTGATAAAGTGATTGAATATTTATTATCAGAGTATAAACTAAATTTCGTTACAATATCACAAATAAAATGAACATAGTATTCTTTTCAGAAAGTCAAATTAGAGGAAGAGTTCCAAGAAATTTTGAGAACGCACGAACAGAATTTTCGTGGAGTATTATGTTGGATGCAGAATGGTGTCCATTGAATGAATCACCAACAGGAATGGAAGTACCGAGGTCAGTTTCAGAACTTTATGATTTAGGAATAATCATCATACCAAAAAATAATCCTAATGTAGATTTATCCAAGTATAAATTATTTTGTAAAAATGTGGCTGTAATGCAAGAAGGTCCACATTGGTATTTTCAAGATTATTCAGTTGAAGACCAAATACATTACATTAACACTTTAAGAACTGCAGATTGGGTGTATTGTCATAATGAATCTGATAAGAAATACTATCAAGGATTAGGTTTAGAAGATGTAAGAGTGATGAGAAGTATGATGATACCAGAGGGAATTGAAAGTCAATCAGGTTCATTATACAAAGAGGGAATATTATTGGGTGGTAATTTTGTTTCTTGGTATGGTGGTATGGATAGTTATTTAGTGGCATCAGAAGTTAATGAACAAAAATATGGTGTGTCTATGGGTAGAAAACAAGAACAAGAAGACTTGATAGATGATATAAAATATTTACCATATATGAGTTGGAGAGAGTGGATAAATCACATAGGACAATATAAAGTTGGGGTTCATATGATGAGAACACACGCAGCTGGAACATTTAGTATGAATATGAGTTTTCATGGAACACCAGTGATAGGATATAAAGGATTGGACACACAAGATTTATTACATCCACAAACTACCGTAGAGGTTGGAGATTTAGTTGGAGCCAGAAACATAATGAAAAAATTATATGAAAACCAAGATTTTTATGATGAGTGTTCAGAACAAACAAAAGAATTATTTAATAAACATTATTCAGAAGAAGCTTGGATGGAACATTGGGAGAAAGAAAACAAATGAATATATTAGTAACAGGTGGAGCAGGTTTTATAGGAACCAATCTAATTAAACGATTATTAGACGATGGACACAAAGTAGTTAGTTTAGACAACTATCAGACTGGTAAAGAGGAGAACGAACAAGAGGGATGTGAATATCATAGAGTTGATATCAGAGATGGTATTGATTTTGATTTCTTCATGCCAGACCCAGATATCATTTATCATTTGGCAGCATTACCAAGAATCCAACCATCATTTGAATATCCAGAGTTAACATTTGAAACAAATGTATTGGGTACGATGAACATAATGAGTTGGGCCAGAGAAAAGGGTTGTGGTGTAGTGTATGCAGGTTCATCTTCCAAACACGGCGGAATATACAAAAATCCTTATACCTTTACAAAACATCAAGGTGAAGAGATTGTAGAACTATATAATAAAGTGTATGATGTACCTACTGCAATATGTAGATTTTATAATGTATATGGACCACATCAATTAACTGAGGGTGAGTATTGTACCGTAATTGGTGTATTTCAAACACAATACAAAAATGGAGAAGAACTCACTATTACAGGTGATGGTGAACAGAGAAGAGATTTCACTCATGTTTTTGATATCGTGGATGGATTTGTAAAGTGTGGAGAACAATTAGATAAAGTGAGTGGAGAAATATTTGAATTAGGTAGAGGTGAAAATCATTCAATCAATGTGATTGCACAATCATTTGATGCAGGATATACATACATACCAAAAAGACCAGGTGAAGTACAAGAAACACTTTGTACAGATACAAAGGCGAGAGAATTACTTGGTTGGAATCCAACAATCGATATATTAGATTATATAGAGGGAGTAAGAGTTGACAAAGAAATATCAGAAAATTAGTTTCATTCAACCATCGCGAAATAATCTTCGCTACTTAAAGTGGAGTTATGAATCCATTAGAAAGAATCTTGGATATGAACACGAGATATGTATCGCGGATGATGCAAGTACAGATGGTACATCAGAGTGGGTGTTGGCTCAGATGAAAAGAGATAAGAACCTACAATTACATATCAATAAAGGGCCTGAAAGATTAGGACACACAATACTATACGATACATTAATAAATGATTACGCGAGTAATGATGTTGTGATGATTTGGCATGCTGACATGTATGCTTGTCCAAGATTAGATGAAGAGGTATTGAGACATATCGAACCAGGTGTGGTTGTGAGTGGAACAAGAATAGAACCACCACTACATCCACAAGGGCCAGAAAAGATATTAAAAGATTTTGGTATAGAACCTGAAGAGTTTGATGAACGAGGATTAATAGAATTTTTAAATACAGAGGTTATGAATCAGTATGGGGTAGGAATCACTACAGAGGGAATATTTGCTCCTTGGGCCATATTGAAAAGTGATTGGGATTACATAGGTGGACACGACCCATTGTTCGCTCCACAATCAAAAGAAGATTCAGATATCTTTAATCGATTCCATCTCGCGGGATATAAATTCAAACAAACTTGGGGTGGGTTTGTATACCATATGACTTGTCGTGGTTCAAGATTTGCAGATGGAGCCAAAAGAAACCCTGATGGTCAAGTATTTATGAAAAATAGAGAAACTGATGAGTGGTTAAAACAAAATTATAAATCAACAAGAGAATTT
>Ga0255768_10002678_pt1 | contig 17854 bp, 18 predicted proteins | sample 071ome_33_FD_179983 | JGI IMG/M metagenome (GOLD analysis project Ga0255768, IMG submission 179983) | Coastal salt marsh microbial communities from the Groves Creek Marsh, Skidaway Island, Georgia - 071412AT metaG (version 2) | ecosystem: Environmental > Aquatic > Marine > Intertidal zone >...
TTTGATAGAGGACGCTAAATCAAGCGTCCAAACGCCCAAAGTCTTTCTTTGCACCACCAACACAATCCACAGTGTTCGGTTATGTCATCTAAACTTTCACAAGATGTTGTTAAAGGAAATAATGTATCTAACAAGTTGTTTTTTATATATATTTTAGCTATATCTTTTTTATTCATGTTAGCAAAAGGAAAATACATATCTCCTTTCCAAAGATTTCGAGGACTTGGATTATTCCTAATATCATTTTTTGGTAAAACTGGAATATCTAATTGACTATCTTTTGGTGGTAAATCTGTTAAACCCATAATTTTTATTTTAGTTTCCATACTTTCTATCATCTTTGTAAAAGATTTGTCATTTTGATAATCTTCATATAAAAATTTATGAGTTATGTTATTATTGCCTGTTGCATTTACACAAAATTTAACTACATTTGCAGCAGGAACAGCGTTTCTATAAAACTTTTGTTTATTTGTCAACGTTGTTATGTGTACAGTGCTTTCTTGATTTCTTAGTAAAAGATATAATAATATAGCACTATCTGCGCCACCTGATACAACAATCGATACAGGATCATTTATTTTCTGTAGCATCAGTTTTTCTTTTTGGTATTTTACTGTCAGCACTGCTAACACAACTTTCTGTCATGCAAGGCATAGGCTTATCAAATAACTTAAATCCTGTTTCGATGTTTCCTAAAGGTACATCATGACAACTGTAAGAGCGTTTAATGCTACCATCAGGTTCACGTATAATTATACCCTGATAACCGGCATTACAACTCCAGCCTTTAAATTTATTAAAGTTAAATGCATTAAAGCGTTCGGCTTGATCCATGTACCACGGATTGCCGTTTGAATCTCTAAACTCTACTTGAAAATGCCAAGGCACACTTGCATCAGGTTTATGCATTGCATCAGCAGGTATTTCAAACTTTGGCTTTGGACGTTCACTCCATACACGTTTACTTTCTGTATATGCACGTTGTGGCATGCCATTCCAAAGTCGCTTTAAGTCTTCTTCTTTGTATCCTTCAACGATTCTCGATGCCGTAGGGTCGGACTGCGGTTTAAGGGTGACGTTGATACCTTGCTCATGAAAGAACAAAGCGTTTTCCCAATCACGTTCAAACCAGTCCGGAACCATAACCATATTGATCGTAATTTGTACATCATGCTCCTGACACAGTATCAGCTTGTCTGCAAAGTCTTGCATTTTTTCTTTAGTATTTAAGTGTTCTGTGTGAAGGCTTGCTGTAATACTTGCTCTATGGAATGGCTTTACACGTTCTACATAGTCCTCAAACCAACTCATAGGACGACTACAGTTTGATGTCATATGAACAGAGGTATAATTAGTGTTATCCACATCATCAGCAAGATGCTGTAAAATATCCAAGTATCCTGGATGAAAAGTAGGCTCGCCCCCAGACAAACTAAAATGAAAAGAATTAAATCCGTTGCCACGTGCCTGCCTTTTTATTTCATCAATTGTTCGTAAACATAATTCTGTTGGACGGTGGTCTTTTCTGTCGCTACGAGCATAGGGCCAACAATAGCTGCAACGATAATTGCAAAACCTGCCAAGAAGCCAACTAACAGTAAAAATATCTCTATAAAGCAGAGTACGTTGTCCGACTTGAACAATGTCATCAAAGGGAATTTTAGTAAAGTCATAATTTGACCATTTTAAATCTTCAGTCATACTATTATTATATACTTGAAGAAGTACAAAGTCAATGTAAAACTGACTTTATACTATTTTTTTATATATACGAAACTTCAATAGTTTCCTTTTTGCGTGTTGGAAAAACTAAACCGCTTTTTTCGTGCAATCTACGATTTCTTGTTTCATCTTTAAAACCAATACCTTGCATCATAGCAGGACCGTTTTCTAAACCTAGATAATCTCTAATCTCATCTTTTAAGAAACATTGACAGCATCCTGTGTTGTACCCTAATATCGATGCTGTTAGATTTACATAACCACTTGCAATACCTATTGCAGTAGCCCTGTCTCTCTTAAATACTTCAATATCAGATTCGTCTGCTGTTGCCCATTTTTTAACACCTTTTTCGCTTAAAGAATTTAATGTGAGTTCTTCATATAAAAATAAAACATTAGCCAAAACTTGGCTATTAGTTGTAGGCACTAAAATTCCATTTTTATCTGCTGCATGTGTTCCTGGCGAAAGCTCATGAAGTTTTTCAATTGTTTGTCTGTCTGTAATTACATGCAATTTATAGAATGCAATATTTTGTTTACTTGGACAATTCGTAGCGGCATGTACAAGAATCTCAATATCATCTGCAGGCACTTCCTGAGATAGATCAAAATTCCTTTGGCAATGTTGGCTTTTAAGAACTGCTTTTTTAATATCTGTATACAATGTAGTTCTCCTTTCGTTGTATAGTATTTATGTGTCAAATTACTAATTTACGAGGTATATCTTTAGGAAAAGACGAACTTTCAAATTTTCCATCAGTATGTAATGTGTGGTTATCATATAATGGATACCCTACCCCGAGCATTACCTGTAAATGTTTTGGATTTATATTATACGGTTCTAAAAATTCAACAGGAAGGGCACCAAAATCAAAACAACGGCAAAATCCTGTACGCATGCCTATTGTATTTGCTGCAATACCAATAGCACTAGCTGCTAGACCAATTTCTAAATTTGTACAACGTATCCAAAATTCATCAGGCGGTGGATCTCCACGTTCTCTTTTTAATCTGTCTTCTGAAACTCTAGTTTCTGGTTTTATAAAAAAAAGAAAAAGTAAATTGGCATCAGTTTGAGGGTTTTGTATTCTGCCATTTTCTAGCTCGGCTAATGTGGAGGCAGATAAAAAATGTCTTTCATCGGGACCATTTGTAGCAGAAATAGAAAATTCTTTTATTTTTTTTCTATCTTTTACACAAACAATTTCAAAGGAATCTAAATTTTGTTTTGTAGGTGTACTATATCCAACATCTAACAACCAATCAATTATCAAATCATCTACAGTTTGTGATAAATCAAAATTACGTTGGCAGTGTTGAAAATTTTTTACTGTTTTTAAAAATAGTTCCTGTTCATTACTCTGCATAATATTATTTATACTAATAGTTCTTGTAAAGACCCTTCAAAATTGATATGCAATCCTATTTTCCATGGCCCTTTTAATGATCCTGTACAATGCAAATTATTACTGTTAAATAATATTAAATTGCCGGGTTTAAAATTATAGGCTGTTCCTGTAAGTCCTTTGAAATATTCTGGCTTATGTTTGCCGTCTGTAAGGTATTTGTAATAAAAATCTTTGTCAATATCTTCATCAGTTTTATCATAAACACGATCATCAGTATAAGGTGTTGCTTGAAGTATTTTATTTCTATCGAAGTTGTACTTTACATCTCTGTCACCATACCAAGTTTGTCCAAACCCGTTATCTACCCATTGATCAAAAACTATAAAATGTTGTTCAATAGAATCATCTGGCAAATATATAGGCAGTAAAGCATTTATCAATTGGTAAGGTTCTTCAGAATCAACATGAGTTGTATAAAGGTTAGAATGCTTGTAAATGTTACCGCCTTGTCCTTTAATAGTTTTAAAATATTTTGATAATATAGGATCTAACACATCCTTTAAATGCGTCCATGGCGAATTTATTTTAATTACATTTGGATTGTTTGGTTTATTGATATGCAAATCTGTATTAGTATCAAAAAAGTCTTTGATATAGTTGCAAACTTCTAACGGAATGCTGTTTTCAAAACAGGTATGTCTCATAACCATTTTCCTCTATATAAGCAACAAGGTCAGGATTATAATCTTTTATATTAGTATTATAAAATCCATCTAGTTTTTTGGTCGTATGTAAAAACTCAAACCAATGCTTCTCATTGTACTTACCGCTTTTTACAAGTGTGTTTATTAGTTTTGATGCAGTTTTATTATCTTTATTTTTATCTAAAACCCAATCTATATAGGATTGCGGAGCATACAATAGCGAAAGATATCTAGGATATCTAACAAAATCAACACTCACATGATAGTTGTTTTCTTCGATTAAAAAATTTAGACTATCTGCTAATTTATTTGCTGTTAGCAAACTAACTGCACAATGAAAACTTACGTGTATATTTTTAAATATTTTTTCGTATGTTTGTGCATTTTTGTATGTTTGCTCATAGGTACTTCCAAATCTTTGATAATCGTTTACTTTGTCATATGCATCTAAACTAACATTGATGAAAAGCATTTCATATTTGTCAAGTTTTTCTATAATTTTTTTACTAGGTATTTTTGTACCATTAGTTGCGATTTCTAATTTTATTTTACTAGGATCTGCTCTTTGCTCAATATAATCTAAAAATTTAATAAAATTTGGAGAAACAAACGGCTCGCCCCCTAACAATTTTATATAAACTAAATTGGACAAATCTATATTTTTAAATTTATCAAAACTGGGTTGTAATTTTTTATAACGATCAACTTCTTCTAAAAACTCATCTCGTCGTTGTAATTTACTACTAAATTTACTATCACACATTTTGCATTGTAAATTACAAATGTTATCTAAACTCATTTCAATGTATCGTACGCAATCAAATTCATTTGTGTATTGTTCTTTTAAATACGGAGAAAATCTATAATTTAAAAATTTTCTTAAAGACTTTCTGTCAGTAAGTTCGCTATTTTGTTCTTGTATATAACACTTTGTACATTCTTCACGCTTTACTCCATCTAACATATCTTGGCGAAGTTTTTTTAGATAGTCGTTATTCATTTCTTGAATACCATTATTTTTTAAGGCATCTAAATTTACGTTTACTGGATCATCTAAAGTCAAGTATCTACAACACGGCTTGAGTGCTTCGTCGGGACGCACACATAGATGAATCCATGGCAACATACAAAATGTATCACTTTTATTATAATCTGTCGACATCTATACTTGCAAATCCAATTATACTACGTTTGTATTCTGTGCTTACATCTGGCAACAAATTATCTTTTAAAAACCAACTACTACTATGCCATCTGCGTGTGTCAAAAATCATAGCTGTTCCTACTTCCCATTTGTATGCACTATGAAACTTCAAATCTGCATATTCTTTATAATATTCTGTGCCGTGCGGATTATATTTTAACACTTCATCGTCAAACAAATAATCTTTACGATACTCATATACTTCGTTATTGTCTGCATATCTCATTTCGCCTTTTCTATATATTAGTTTTCGAGGAATACTAGATACAATATTATAATTTATAGTATACGGTTGTTTACAATTCCAATCTAAAGGAATAATCACTCCTAAAATAATATGACAATCGTGTGTAATTACTCCGTCTGCCTTAGGTTTCCAACTATTAGGAAAACTTGTGTAATCTGTATGTAATCCTGCAGGTTCTCCACTGTGGAAATATTCAAAATTCCAATCGTACTTGTGACCCATTAGTTTTGTAAAATAATCTGTCAGTTCTTTTTTTGTTTCAATCGGTACTGAACAAAATTTGTTAAAATTATTTCTACCTGTAAATTTTACATTATTAGAATCTAAATATTCTAATTGTTCTTGTTTATATTTTTCTACTGGTAAATCTATCGTGTGTGAACCAAAATTATTATAATATATTTTATAAGCAGCAGATCCGTTTGCTTCGCCTACTTTTATATTACCTAAAGAATTTATAGCATTTAATATTTTTTCACCATAAGTTTTATGTCTTAGATTTCTTGCTATTATTACACTGTCTTTATTTAAAAAAGTTTTTGCTTTATTGTAAACTTTTTTCCAGTCTATACTTTTTCCTACTAACCCCATACTAACAATATCAAATTTATGTTCATAATTCCAGTCTTCAAAATATGCTTGATACATTTCTGCAAAAGGACAATTTTTGGAGAACATATCTTTTGTGATTACTTCTCCTAAATTATTTTCATCAAAGTAGCCTTTGTTCCAATCAATTTGTAATCGTACTTGCTCTTGTTCCCATGGATCAACTGCAACATATTTCCAATCAGGAAATTTTGGCTGTAGGAAAGAAAACAGTCTTCCAGCGGCTGCGCCAATCTCTAATATTGTGCCGGTCTTGCCAATGTTACGCATTTGTGATGCTACAAGTTCCATTTCATCTATAGATATCCAACCATCGACTACTGTCACTGTCTTTCATTCCTTTCAATTTGATTTAATCCCTTATCAGTACCACGCTCATCAAATATACCTTCTATTAGAAAACGTAAGGGTGTACGCACACCAAATTGGTGTTTGCCGTTTTCATCGGATAACCATCCTACATGTATACTATTGGTTTCTTCTAGATCAAAATCATTACAAACTTTTGAATATAATTCACTGTAATTTGACCACCAATAATCAGGTCCAAAATGTCTCATTGCTTCAACGCCTATCCACATATCACTTACATTTGCATAAGCAAAGTCGTTCATAATACTTATTGGTCCTACAGTTTTTTCTCTAGTATAACGAATACCGATACGTTGACTGCCCATTCCTAATGCTTTGCTTAGACTTACACTTACGCTTTGTACAGCAGGATGTGTTACATCAAATTCAAAATTTCTACACTGCCCAAACCAAGCACCGTCAATATGAACTGGAATATCATGCTCATCACAGTAATCTAACAATAAATCAAACTTATCGTGATAGCCGGTGGTGATACAACTAGGATAACTTACAATAAAAACATCGCCTTTGATTAATTCTTTGTAATTAGTTATTTGTTTGACTTTAAAATCTGTTAGTCGTCTGTGATACTTGTATTCACCTTTGTACGTAGCTATATTAGCGCCGTACAGCTGGTGTAGTTCGTCTAACTGATGTGTAGTACCAAGTATAGCATCTCTGCGTGTAAAGGTCTCTAAACCTATGTATTTTACATATTTATGTGCATGTATCCAAGAGTCAACTTCTTTAAGAAAAACTTCTGTGTAAGCGTGTGGATCTTTTGGATAATCTTTCATGCTTAAATTTTGTCTAAATTTTGTAAACTTACTTAGGTACATAGGACGTTGACGTCTAGTACCTAGCATTTCAAATGTTATATCTTCATACTTCATATTTGTCTAACCATGGCCACAATTCTCGCCAATTTGTTCCTCTACGTATATCAAATTTGTCTAAAGTTTCTTTCAAATATTTTATATCTTCTAAAACATGTTCTTGCCTATTTACTTTTTTTCTAAATCCGTCAATCCATACCTTCATTTGTTTATCAGACGTATTTGCAATAGCTTGATCAAATTCTTTATCAAAAAATCCAAAAGGAAAGATACCTGCATCCATGTAAGGACGGCCGCAAACAAAACTCAAGCTATGTTTAAAGTTTCTTATTTGTTTCCATTCTGTTATTTTTTTACACAAGTCTGGTAAAGTTTGCATTGTCAAGCTAATAATTGTACCATGTATTTTTAAATCAATATCTGGGTAATCATTTAAAATAGTTAAAAAGTTTTCTTCCCAGTTTTTTAAATTTAATCCTGTACGTATATATTCTTGCTGTGGCCCCCAACAATCTAAACTGCATACTATTTGAACACCAAATAAATGATCACGTTGCTTTAAACTAGATAGCTTGTCTAACATTCTACGTAGTTTTTGATTTTCAACTTTTAAATTTGAAAAAATAGCAAATCTTAAATCTGGACATGGTTTATTTTCAAAAAAATCTATATTTTGTTCTAATTCAGGTTGAAAGAAAGGTTCTCCTCCTAAAACGTTGTAATGGTAAATTTCTTGAGCGTTTTTTTCTAGCCATTTCCAATGCGCTTCGAGCATTTTAGGATATTGTTTTCTACCTTCTTCTACATTTTCTAATCTACGGCCGTCAATTGCGCCAAACTTTTTTTCCTCATATTCCCATACAGTGCTGTATTCTGCACTACAATATATACAACTAAGATTGCATAAATTATTGAAGTAAACTTCTACCATACGAGGTGTAACGTTTATTGCCTTTGAATTTTTATCTAATTCAGGAGGAGCAAAATATGTATCAGCGTGTGCCTTAGTCCGATCGCTTGGTGCATCAGCTCTTTCTAAATTTCTGCAATATTCGCAGCCGTCTCCAGGCCACTGTCCATTCAGCATTTTCTTACGATGTTCTAATTTTAAAGGAGTATTATGAAAATCTTTATATGTTTCAGGTGTAATATTACTTGATTTGACTCTATGACAACTATTAGTTGTACCTTCCATTAGCCTTATTGTACTCCACGTCCATTTGAGTAAACATACTGGATCATTTAATTTATATTTTTTTAAAAAATTGTCTTTTTTCATTTATTTGCTTTCTAATATATTCAAATATTTTTTGATTTGACTCAATTCCGGGATGATCTAGATCTCTTGCAACATCTATATAGAAGTTTGGAAATTGCGATTGCGGTTCATTATGAACTGTAAACTCCACAAAAGGAATTTCATATTTATATAGCAACCATCTACTATGATTTTGTGATGTTTCACTATATTGTTTTAAACTTTCCATTGATTGGATTGTGGTTTTCGAGTCATTTTGCAATCTGTACGTACCGTAAAAAAGTCTGTGTTTATTAGGCCATTGTATTATAATATTTTTTGGCAAGTTAAATCCACTAGAAAATAATTGTATAAGATTATCTTTTATAAGATTACACGATCCTCCATAAATGCCAATATTTAAAACAGGTATATTATAATGAGATTCTAATAAATCAGTATATCTATGTTCTTTATGCAAACCTTGTCCAAATGTATGACTACATCCTAAAGCTAATATATAATCTCCGGCGGGCGGTATAACGTGATTGCACCGATATCCAAATTTATTTAAAGTATAGTCAATTGGTTTGTTTATATATAATCCGTCTTTGTAAATTTTTAACTTTTTTTTATTTTTTTTGAATATCTTTTCTTCGTTATCATGTAGATATCCAGTTGATATATTACTATAACCATTGTTACCTACTGTAAGAAAAGGATCTATAGCCATTTTTCTACCACCGCATCTAATTTACAAGGACAAGCACTATAATCACACACAACTGGATCATCTGGCAATATATACTTTCCTGTTTTTATGTTACCTAAACTGCCGCCTACTCCTTTTGTACATCTTTTGATATTACCATTAGGCTCAACCATAAGTCTACGTATACCAGCTGTACAAGTATATCCTTCAAATTTATGTAATCCTTGATCTAATACTTTCATAAATTTCATAGGCTCACCATTAAAATGTAGTGTTTGAGGTATTTTCCAATCAATGCCAAACGGTCTCATTTTATTATAACTATTATTCTGTATCCATTCACGTTGTTCGTCTGTATATTCAAAATAACTTGTACCATCTATACTTGTTCTAGTAAACTTTGGTGTTATTTCAATGTTTAAATTTTTTAATCTTTCATACAATGCCTTTGCTCGTTCAAAGTTGTCGGGCACAATCATCAAAGGTACACTTACACTGGCCTTGTGTTGCATTATTTTTGCAACTTCAACAAAGTGATCATCATTTGCTTCTTCAGCATGCCAACTTAAAAATACAAATGCACGTTGAGTTTTAAACTGTTCCCAATAACGTAAAGTTCTGCTGGCATTTGTTGCATATTCTACAAAAACATTCTCATCGCTGATAGTATCTACAAACTCTTGAAACTTGGGCCACACTGTTGGTTCTCCACCTAACACTTCGACATAAATGTATTTGTTACGTTTTTTTATATTTTCTATCAAGTCTATATACGGTTGCCAGTCGGTCGGCCATCTATGACTGCCATCTCTATGATAATCATTACAATAACTACAATTATAGTTGCAGACGTTGTGAACAAATAGTGTAAGCACACAACAGTCTAAATTTTCACTTGTTATATGCATATATTTTCTCTTTAAATTTTTTTGCTGCTACCTTATGAGCGTTTTTGCCAGGATGTACTTTGTCTAAAGCTAAATCAATTTCTCGTATCTGTAAAAAATCCACATCTTCAATATGAACTATATTAAATTTAGGTGGATTTCTTATATATTTCAAATTAATTGTAAAATGATAGTTTTTTAAATTTAAATAATCTAAAAATAATTTTGCATAATTCATACAAGTCCACATTTGATGATAATAATCAAATTCTCCAAGTTTTAATCTTTGTAGATACCAAGGTTTCATAAAATTATCCAAAGGCAATGCCTGAGCCGCAATGCCATTTTCATCTATAATACAATCTCTTATTGGATACGTCCATAATATAACAACTATATCTGATCTGCTGAAAGAAAAATTTTGAATATAATATAATATTTCTCTGTTAGATGCCCCACATTTTGAAAGATTAATTGTAGGTTTTTTTAATTTTTTACCTAAAATATAAGGCCACGCAAATTTACTAGGATTATCTCCCGGTTGGTTAGGCGGCACATGACAATCTGGTAAACCATGACCATATGTGTAGCTGCAACCAAATGTGATCAATCTACCAGTCATAAAATAAATCCTTGTATTGCGGTACAATATCTAAAATGTTTTGTTTACGTATTTTATCTAATTTTAATGTAGTATCAATAAACGTAGGTAAATGCTCGCTATAATCTTCACTATTCATAAAACGTTCAACCTTGTTTAATATATCAACAAAGTTTGTTTTAATTTTTTGTTCATAATCTGTTGATTGAATCCATAACTTATATTCCGCAAATGTATTACATACCTGTTGTTTATATTCAGCAGGTAACATTTTTACATTATAATGTTTAGGTGCATGACACATATGATATGTTACTATAGGTTTTGCTGTGCTCAATGGATTAAATTTTGTTAAACCACTATCTACTAATTTCCAACGCATAAACTCAGGTAAGTGAAATAAATTCAACGGTGTTACAGTATAAGTAAACCAACCTTTGAGATTTATATTCTGGTTAGCTTCTAGTTTTACCATATTATCATAAACTTTGTCCCAATTTGCAGGAGTTCGTTGATAATTAAAAACATCGCCATATCCGTCAATACTGGCACCTATACGTATTTGTTTAAATTTTTCCCATAATTTTACAATATTTTTTGTTACATTTGTCAAATTACTATTATATTCTATTTCAATATTATGACTGTTTCCATTAGCAACTAGTCTTTCTAATAGTTCTAAATGTTCATCTATAATTAAAGGCTCACCGCCTACTATATACATACGCTTTGTATTGTGAGTGTGTTTTTCAAACTGATTCCAGAACCAATTGCTTTGTTTAAACCAATTATAGCTATCTGTTTCCCATCTGCCTTTTTCATTTTTTTCTAAAACAACTGTACCATGAGTATCGTTAAATTGATTCCTATTGTGTAATTTTACATAATCATTAAACCATGTGTGACTTTCTGTAGGGCCACACATGCGACACTTTAAGTTACAAAAATTTCCATATCGTATATCAAAAAATTCAATAGGTTGTGCATTAGTATCAATACTGCCATCTTCGTTGGTAACAGCTCTAGCTGCTTCTACATCAAAGTTACCACTATACTCACCCCACTCTAAAACTTCATGCTCACGTCTGCTTTTGATGCCATTTATTTCTTCTTGTCTACAACGTTCACATTCTGGATGCCACTCGTCATTTAGCATTTTTAAACGTACTTCTTTAAGAAGTTCTCCGTTCCTAGCATTGTCGATTTCGTGCTTACCTATATTGTAGGGTGTGCCATCTTCCATCCTTACTATGCCTCTATTCTTAGTATAGCTATTGGTATTACAACAGATACGAATATCTCCGTTGTTTCTAATATTGATACTATTCCACGGCATTGGACAAAATGTTTTAGACATCTTTAGGTTCGGTGTCCTTTAGTAATTCGTATAATTCTGGAATGTATGTTTCAATACTATGTCCACGTATTTTATCTAAACGTCTTGTGGCTTCCCAGAACTGTGGTAAGTATTCGCTAAAATCTTTTGCATACATATAATCAATATATTGATTTAAAAGTTTTTCTACTTCACGCTTGCTGGCTTTTTTACGATCATCTGTAAAGTTACTGTCTTCAATTAGCTGAATAAGTTTAGGTTTATATCTCTCGTATTTGGCTTTAACAGCATCTTTAGCAAATTGAGGTAACATACGCACATTGTAAAACTTTGGACCATGTAGCGGATGTGGTGTAATTATAGGACGTACATTGTCGTCATTTATTTTTGGTATTTTGTTTAATATAATCCATTCCATAAATTCAGGAAAATGTAAAACATTAAACACATTGATAGTAGCAGCAATCCATACTTTAAAATTACCTTCTGCTTTACTAAGTTTAATAAGATTTTCATGTATTTTATCAAAATGGCTTGGATATCTCATATAATAGTTTAAATCGCCAACTCCATCGACACTTGCACCAATTTGAATACGCTTAAAATGCTTCCAAACATCCCATGCTCGTTGAGGTATATTTGTTAGGTTACTGTTATATTCTACAGTAATTTTATTGGCAACACCTTCGTCTACACATTTCTGTAAAAATTCATAGTGCCTGTCAATCATAAGTGGTTCACCGCCTACAATATACAGTTTTCGTATTTCTTTAATATTAGCATCCATTTGTTCCCAATAATGATCACTTTCGTGCCAATCGTATAAATTGTGCTCAGGTGCATATTTGCCTTTGGAATTTTTGATTAGATTTACTTTGCCGTGACTGTCTCTATAACTAGGACCCCATAATTTTACTTGGTCTTCATACCACATATTACTATCAGTAGGACCACACATACGACATTTTAAATTACATAAATTGCCAAATCTTACATCATAAAAACTACAATCTATTGCATCAACATCAATAGTACCATCTTCTTGTGTATGCGATAATAAGTCTTCCCAATTATGATGTCCGCTGCGTATCCATATATCGTTTTCATAAACTTGTCGACTACGCATGCCTGATTCGTTTTCAGTTTGACATCTTACACAATCAGGATGCCATTCTCCATTCATCATAGCTTTGCGTATATCTTTGGCTATATCACTATTTCTAGTTTCTTTTAAATTTGCAGTACGTGCATTGTAAACCTTGCCTTCAGAATCTTTCATTATTCCGCCAGTAGGACCGTGCTGTGTTTGACAACACACTCTTATATCGCCGTTAGCTCTGAGACTTTGACTCATCCACGGTATTGGACATAGTGTGTCTTTCATGTTTTCTCCATTATGTACGTATTTAATAAATTAAAATAATTCTGGCGTGATTAGTGGTTCAATTTTATCCCAAAGCTCAGGATTTTTATCCATCCAGTGTTCGTTTCTAATTTTGTTAAATTGCGAATCATTTCTTACAAATAAACCAAAATCGCCATCGACATTCATTTCATTTTTTAATAAATTTATAATTTTTTTATACATCACTGTTGTTTTATTTTCTAAATCGTTTAAGTAATCTAAAAGCCAAGGTTTTATTTCATTGGGCAAGTTTCTTGGCTGCATCCATTGAGGTCCATCAACTACAACAACTTCATGGTATAATTCATTTTCTTTGCAAAAATCAATAATTTCGTGTAATTTATTTACATTATAAGCACTGATAGCACTGTGAACATTTATATTGTTAAAGTGTTGTTTGTACCATTGTACATTTTTATATACATTTTCCCAATTACTATCTTTCCTTAAAAATTCATTGAGTGTACCATAACTGTCAATACTTAAATCAATATTTACGTTTTTACATTGTTTTAACAAATCTAATAATTCGTCATCTGGCGTAATGCTTACATTGGTAACTAAAAGAATAGTAATATTTTCAAGTGTACACTTTTTTAATACTTTTTTAAGTTTAGCTTGTTCCATCATAGGCTCTCCGCCTAGTACTTTGATAAAACGCAAATCACTTAAATCGTAAGAATCAACAATTGTGTTATCAGTAATAACACCTCTAGGTATTTCCATTCCTAATTTTTTTGCATCGCTGTACCAGTGCGTACTCAATTGAGGCATACACATTCTGCATTTGTTATTACACACGTTAGATAATGCTAGATCAATATTTGTAAGTTTTTTTACACGCCCTAGCCCTTCTTCTTCGCTTGGTAATCCAAAGTCTCCTCCCCAAGGCGAAATTAAATCAGTACGCATACTTCTAGCACTGTGCTTTTCATCTTCGTAGCATTTTCTACAACCGTGTACATATTCATCTTTTAGCATTTTTTGTCTTAGCCAAGACATATATTCGTGATTAAATGGATCGGGATGAGATACGTTTAAATCTTCAGGTACTTCTTCTTGTCTATATACACAGCAAGGAAATATTTGCCCATCAGGACGCATTGCCATGTGATGAAATGGCATTACACAAGCATATTTAGGTATTTTATTCATACCACATTTCCGGCTGCATAGGATCTATGCTCAATTCATTTATATTTAAATGCTTTGGTTGATCAACAATCCATTTAATGTAGCTTGCAGCTACATTTATATCCATACATTTTCTATCAGGGTGTTTGTGTTGATTATTATCCAACGTACCAAAACTAATATAACTTATTTTAGGTCCGCTTGCCCATACACCAGTAAGGCCTAGTGTATTTGAATAATCACGCAATGCTTTCTTTTCTGCATTGTACAACCAAGCACCGCCTTTTTTTACTCTGTCAGTTGTACTACCTATATTGATAATATGACAGTTGTGTTTTTCTAGCACACATTTTTTGTAAACTATGTCTAACAAGCTGCTTTGATTAAATCTAAACAATGCACTACAATTGATAAAAACATCATGTGCTAACACTGCTTCAGCACAACGTTCCATATCTAATTTTTTTCCAAAATCGTAGCCTGTGTCTCTGCTGATAAATTCTGCATCTGGATATAACTTGTAAAGTGCAGCAGCGACACCAAAATTTTTGTTACCCGTTATAATCATTCATAACTCCTAAATCTACGTGATTACCTAAAACATCAAAAAATCTATCTTGCTTCATACTTTTTGGCGCACACAAACCACAACCGCAAGTTTGTTTTGGACATACGATTGTAGGTAAACTACCTGATTCCATTTGTTGTCTAAGTTCTTCTATAAGTTTTTTACCTTCACTAATTTTACCTATACGTCCTCGTTTGCTATCAAAACGTGCTTGGCAAGTTTGATGGTGGTAAATGCTATCTGTTTGTTGTTCTAAATGTAGGAAGAACCAATTGACACTACAATTCCATCCTTTGAATTCTCTAAAGTCTACAAAATTACTTTTTCGTGACTCGCTGCCGTTGTGTAATAACATATCTCTGCTACCGCAACAAGGACGTCCAATACTATTTCCTAATTTTTTTGCATTTTTTACAACATCTCCAGCAGCACTACTAGCATATACTGCATCATTTTTTTGTTTCCAATAGTTTTTCATCCAAGCAAGTTGTTCTTCACTGTACTTGTGTGCAAATGTGGGTTTACTATCTGGCTCTTCGCCTATGACTCTTGGTACAAAGTCTACTTCGTGTGCCTTTAAGAACTCGCATAATTCTACACATTCGTCAAAATACTCTGCATGGAACATAACATTTACACTAACTGTAAATTGATACATTGATCCTTGATATGCAAACTGTAAAATTCTGTCTTTTACTTGCTGCTTTAGTTTATCATCGCTTTCGCTGTGGTAACTTACCGTTGCGTGACCAAAATTTTCCATAACTGCTTGGCCCATTTTTTCACTCATTGCACCATTTGTAGTAAGAGCAAATCCGGCTTCCCAACGATCGGCATATTTTTCTTCATATGCACTTTTTAAATACTGTGCAAAAGGAATAAAGTTTGGATTTACTGTGGGCTCGCCACCTGTGAAGCCAAAACTTGCAATTTTTGTATTACGATATTGCATATACAAGTCAGTATATTCATACAAAAAGTCAACATTGTTTTTTAATTCTTCAAGTGTTGCGTGTTTACTAAAATTGTCGTGTCTATGTGCAGGGCAATACGTGCAATCATAGTTGCATCTGCGTCCTGTATCCCAAGTAACTTGAAAAACTTTGCCTGTTAGTAGGTCGATTGTGTCAAAACTCATTGATTTCCTTTATTACTTGCTGTACCCTATTGTTTGCCCACTTACGTTCTTCGCACCACCAGCACTGTTCGCATTCTGGAATGAACATGCCCACTTTGTAATCTTTAAAATGTCCACAGGCATCCTTTATAACATCATGATGATTGATATCGCCTTCGCAACTGCGTGTTGTTTCATACAAATCCAGTATATTGTGTATATGATACTGTGCAACAATCCAATCTTTTTTTACAAATCTAAAAGGATGTACAAATGTAGCATTTACTTTGCCGCTGTAGAACCATAAATCAGATAGTTGTCCATCTTCCGCATCTTTGTCTCTATTGGTCATGCGGTCTTCACGCAAATCATCAGGATTTTTACTGGTTGCATTGTATACAGCATCTAAGTTGTATTCCCATGCAGCAAATTTGTTAAAACTACCAACAATAATTTGGTCGCCACTGCGTCCGTTTATACAAGGACCAATAACACCGTGTTCTAATTCAGGAGGAATATATGTTGTATACCTGTTTTCAATAATATAAGGAAATAAGTCTTTTAGTTTGTCAAAAACTTTCATTGCAATGTAACCTTGCCACGGTCTTGTTTCCCAACAACGTTGATATGTAATAACATCAACTTTGGTATTTAAATTATATCTTTGTATCATACTACAAAGTAAATATGTAAGTAATGCACTATCTGCACCGCCGCTTAAATTTACTCCAACTCTTTGCCATTTTTCGTCGATAGGAATGCTTAGATGCGACACAGTATGAAGCAAAACATTATCAGCAATATTTTTATAAAGACTATTGTTTACTTCATACATTATATACTAGTTCCCCGTCTACAAACTTAAAACGTTGTATATGATCATTGAAATTTTGATTCCATAATGTATCAGATTTAGGAATATACTTTAACAAGGCTTGATAATCTTTATTTGTGGCTTGATGTTTCATAACATATTCTCGCACTTGCTCAATGGCTTGTAATGCACTGGTAATATCAGTCCACCATCCGTATTTTATTTCTTCATCCCAAACATAATTATACATTTCTTTAGTTGTAAGTATGTTTCTTCTACGTTCTTTATCTATTTTAATTACAGCATTCCTAGCGTTTTCAATTTCGTTTAATGTAGGACCTCTAAATTTTAACATCATTACACTTGGATTTAAATATGCAGGTGTATAAACTATACTGCAATTTATGTAATCTAATTCAAGAGACAAAAAACCACGCATAACGTCTTCAAATTCCATCAACTGATATACACTTGTAGTACATACTAAATTTATATGACTGTGCTTGTTATCAACTGCTTTGAATTTTTCTATGTTTTCTTTTAACTTGTTCCAATTGCCTTGCCTAAAGTATGGATACAGTCGAGGTCCTGCATCTACACTTATCATTATATTACAATATCCAAATTTTTTCAAGAGAAAACTGAGTTTTTCCGGATCAAAATCTGCATTAAAGTTACTGTGGAATATAATTTTTATGTTTTTTGCATTTGGATGTTCACTTAGTTTTTCCAGTGTAGGTAAAAACTGCTTTTGATATAGTACTTCGCCGCCTGCAAAATCAATGCGTTCCAAGTTAGGAAAGTTTTTGTTTAAATCTTCTGCAATTTCCAATGCACGTTTAGTACTAATTTGCATAGTGAAATCATCATCCATTGACGACCTATGCATACGTCCAGTAAGTTGATGCAATTGATGTTTATGATCTTCTTCATCAGGTTCATACCCTTTGAGCTTTTTCATCCAACCGCTGCTAAACACTTGACTGCAATGCAAACATGCCATATTGCAACTATG
>Ga0255768_10002679_pt1 | contig 17846 bp, 28 predicted proteins | sample 071ome_33_FD_179983 | JGI IMG/M metagenome (GOLD analysis project Ga0255768, IMG submission 179983) | Coastal salt marsh microbial communities from the Groves Creek Marsh, Skidaway Island, Georgia - 071412AT metaG (version 2) | ecosystem: Environmental > Aquatic > Marine > Intertidal zone >...
ATGCAAGATCCTTGTGCGGCATATTTGATTAATTCTGCAATTGCAACTACACAAACAATTAATAATTTAAAAACAACACTGTAACATGTATAGACCTTTACCAGACGGATTGACAATTAAACAATCAGATTTACAAGGGTTAGGTCTTTTTGCCACAAAAGATTTTGATGCTGATGTTGTACTTGGTATTGTACATATTGAAAATAAAAATTTTCCACATGGATACATTAGAACTGCTTTAGGTGCCTTTTATAATCATTCAGACAATCCCAATTGTAAAAATGTAAAAGGGTTTTGGCATCAAATACCAGTGTGTTATTTGACCACAATAAAACCAATCAAAGCAGGCGATGAACTCACAGCAAAATACACACTGTATCTTGACTTTGAATAATCCAACTTGACAAATTCAAAAACCTGTGTTATAAATATCTTACAATGTTGAAATTGTTGTAATAGGTCATACGGACGTCGGGGCAGTACCGACCACCTCCACCATAAAACAGAATTCATTACGGGGGTGAACCAGGATCGACGTTGATTGAAAAAGCAATGGAGTTGTTCGGCGGAAGCTCGGTTAACGCAACAAACTTACAAATGCAGATGAAAATCTAGCACTTGCGGCCTAATTTAGGCTAACGGGGTTGGCAACTTGCCTGGCAACAGAAAAGTTGCATTAAATATAAAAAACAAAAAGGAAAAAATAATATATGTTTCTTAAAAAAATTAAACAGTTTTGGGTAAGCAGTTATCAATCAAATCCACTAGCCTTTTATATGGAAATGATCAGTGCTGTATTTGTAATTACTGGCAGTGCTATATTGACTTACACAGTACTAGAACCTAGGCCAGATATATTTGTTCCTTTTTATTTTGTGGGCAGTGTGACAGGTTTTGTTGGTGCGTATTATAGACAAGCAGTGTGGGTAATGGTATTGACAGCATGGTTTTCTACTATGAACATTATTGCATTGTGGAGACTGTTTGTATGATAAAAGAAAAAATATCCACTTGGGGAGAAAATCTTGGACTGCTTGAAGGTATGGAAAGATTATCTTATCTTGTGGACCTATCAAAATCATCAACCACATTGCCTGAAGAATTAAGAACTGACGACAGGCTAGTTACAGGTTGTGTTAGTAAAATTTGGGTAGATGTAGGTTTGAAAGAAAACAAAATTAATGTATACTATGACAGTGATGCGATGATTACTAAAGGAATAACAAGAGTCGTTTGTGAATGTTTTACAGGTGCTTCAAAGCAAGAAGCATTAGATACCACAATTGAAGATTTTGCAAAGTTAGGAGTAAGAGAATTGTTGACACCACAGCGACAAAACGGATTGTCTCGTTTGATTACAACAATACAACAAAGAATAGAAATATTATAATATGGCATGGGTAAAATATTTTGTAATAGAAGAAAACTGGTGTAATGGATTTCCTGATGCACTTGTTGGAGCAGATGAAAAAGAAAAAGAAATTTGGGACTTTTTGAAAAAACACGAAATTGATTATGGATACAAATGTGATCAAACAATACCTTCATTTGTGCATAATGGTATCAGTTGGTATTGTCATCAAAAAAGTGCAAAAAAAGTGCAAACAAAATTTAATATAACAGACATAGTGACAGACAAAGAACAATTAAAAGAAGAAAAAAATCAAGATAGTGAACTAAGAAAGTTGATGAAAACTGAAGAATGGCTATTAAATAAATTACAAAAAGATGCAAATGATATTATTGGACGAGGAAATAAAAAATTAAAATTTTCGCAATTGTTAAAAGATGCAAACCCAGATATTGCCAAAGTTCGTTTACCAAAAGCAATACAAAAACTATTTGATGACAATGTGTTCGCAGTAGATGAAAAAAGTGTAGTAATTAAAGGAGAAAATTTTAAAATTGTGGAATAAAATTGGAAGGGTGGCTGAGCGGTTGAAAGCACTGGTCTTGAAAACCAGCATAGGGGCAACTCTATCGTGGGTTCGAATCCCACCCCTTCCGCCAGCATATAAGGTTGATTATTTAGATTAAATATAGTATAGTAATATAAACAAAGAGAATTAAAAATGACTTATTACGTAAATCAAAGTTGTATAATGTGTAAACACACAGACTGCGTAGAAGTATGTCCTGTAGACTGTTTTTATGAGGGTGAAAATATGCTGGTGATCAATCCTGATGAATGCATAGATTGTGGTGTCTGCGAACCAGAATGTCCTGTTGACGCAATCAAACCTGATAGTTTTGATGAACCTGATAAACAGCACTGGTTAGACATTAATAAAAAGTTTGGAGAACAATGGCCAAACTTAACAAAAATTATTGATGAGATGCCCGATGCTGAAAACTACAAACCTGAAACATATCAAAAAGACAAAACAGATTTATTTTCTGACAAGCCAGGGAAAGGTGATTAATGAGTAAAAAATTTAGCGAACGTTGGAAAGAAGAAAAAGAAGCCAAAAAGGCATTGAAAGAAAAAAAGCAAATGGCACAAGAACCTAAAAAACAACAAACTTTAAATGATGCACTAGAAAAAGATCAATTTCATATTGACACAACAAAATTCAAAGACAGACATCTTTTTGTGGCCACTCCAGCGTATGGTGGACTTGTAGGAGAAGCATACTTAAAATCTATGGTTAAATTTGGAATCATATGCAGTAGGCATGGAATACAATTTACATTGGCCACTATTGCAAATGAAAGTTTGATCACAAGAGGTAGAAACACATTGGTATCAATGTTTATGCAAGAACCAAAATACACAGAAATGGTTTTTGTTGACGCTGACATTCATTTTGTAGCAGAAGACTTATTGAAATTATGGTACAGAGCTATTGACAATGAAACAGTGCAAGTGGTAACAGGAGCATATCCTAAAAAAACTATCAATTGGAAAACAATAAGACAAGAAGTTGTTTCTCACAATTTGCCAGAAGAAAAAATGGAAAAATATCAAGCATCATACGTTCTTAATATTAGAGCCGACGAAGAAGGTAGAATACCAATGAGAAATGGATTGCTACCTATATATGATGCAGGCACAGGATTCATGTTGTTTAAAAGAGATGTGATACAAACAATGATGGATAAATGGCCTGAGTTGCATTATAAAAATGATTTAGGAACTGATCCAAAATATGATCCTTACATGTATGCACTGTTTGACACAATCATTGATCCAAAAACAAGACGTTATCTTTCAGAGGATTACACATTCTGTAGACGTTGGCAAGAGCTTGGAGGATCAATATGGTTAGATCCGTCAATTAATTTGGATCATCAAGGTACACATTTATTTAGAGGAAATATTTCAAATCAATTTACAGTTCAAAAACAAATAACTGATCAAAAAGCAGATGAGATGTTAGAAAAAACCAATAAATTGATAGATGAAAGTAAATGAGTTTCAATCCAAATGATTTAAAAAGAAATTCTAATAGTCCAGAACAATCATGGCCTTTCTGGATAGTTCCATCATTTGCAATATTAGATTATTCATTCAAAATTTTATTTGTGCTGTTTGTGATACCATGGTTATTTGGTTTAACATGGACAGTGCTAGGAATGTTTACAAATTTTTTACTGATTGATTATATTGTTTATAGACATTATAAATCAGTGGAGATAATATGAGCCCCGGTGGTGGAATGGTAGACACGCTGGTCTTAGGAACCAGTGCTTTACGGCGTGAGAGTTCGACTCTCTCCTGGGGCACCAACAGTTAGGAGTATATATGTTAAATGAATCAAAGTTAGAAAGTCGTCACAAATCACTATCAGAAAAAGTAACTAAATTAGAAAAAGAAAGAGGGTATAACAGAGACTTCAAACACAAATCTCGTCTAATTGATTTAAAAAAAGAAAAACTAAAAATAAAAGATAAATTATTATCAAAGGACAAAAAATAACACAATGTACGAATATAAATGCAAAATACTAAGAGTAGTTGACGGAGACACTGTAGATGTTGACATAGACTTGGGCTTTGGTGTTTGGTTAAAGAAAGAACGTGTGAGAATGATGGGTATAGACACACCAGAATCAAGAACCAGAGACAAAGAAGAAAAACGTTTTGGATTAGCGGCAAAAAGTTTTGTTAAAAGTCATATGCCAACAGGATCAATTCAAGTGCTAAAAACTGAAATTGATAAATCAGGTGAAGATAAAAAAGGTAAGTTTGGTAGAATACTAGGAGATTTTTTAATTGATGGTAAAAAACTTACTAAAATAATGATAACTGAATCACATGCAGTGGCCTATCATGGACAAAACAAAGCCAATGTCCAAAAGCAACACATGGCAAACAGAAAAAAGTTAATTGCTAAAGGCAAGGTTTAACAAAAGTTTAATATTACTGTAACATAGATTTAATCTTTTTATGTTTAAATATTTGTCTAAAAAATAACATATGGAGATTAATATAATGAAAAAAATATTAATAGTAATTTCTCTTCTAGTTTTCACAACAATGGCACATGCAAGAGATCAAATATCAATCACAGGTTCATCTACAGTTTATCCTTTTTCAACAGTGGTAGCAGAAAGATTTGGTGAAACAGGTTTTAAAACACCTGTTGTAGAATCAACTGGTACTGGCGGTGGAATGAAAATTTTTTGTAAAGGGGTTGGAACAAATCATCCAGACATTACAAATGCAAGTAGAAAAATCAAAGACAAAGAAATTGCACTATGTAAATCAAATGGTGTTACTGATATCGATCAAGTAATTGTTGGTTTAGATGGTATTGCTTTTGTGCAAAACGGCGAACAACCTGTAGTAAATTTTACACTGAATCAAATCTGGCAAGCGATGTCGGCCAAAGGTCCACTACCTAACAAGTGGTCTGACATTGATCCAAGTTTACCAGACTATGAAATTTCTATCATGGTACCACCACCAACATCAGGCACTCGCGATGCGTGGAACTCGTTGGTGATGAACAAAGGATGTGCAAAAGAAGTAAAAGAAGCCAACAAAAAAGACTGTAGTTTAATGAGAGAAGATGGTGCAGTTATTGAAGTTGGTGAAAACGATACTTTGATTGTGCAAAAGTTACAAAGTGAAGATCAGAAGTTTGGTATCTTTGGTTATTCTTATTATCTAAACAACAAAGATAAAACCATTGCACACAAAATTGAAGGTAAAAAAATATCTTTAGAAGGCATACAAGATGGTTCTTATCCAATCAGTAGACCATTATACTTTTATGTAAAAAGACAACACGTTGGTGTGATTCCAGGCATTGATGAGTTTGTAAAAGCATTTACACACAAAAGAGCAATTGGACCTAGAGGTTATTTAACTAATCTTGGATTAATACCTTTAGCAAATCCAGAAAAAGCAGTAACGTCTGTAAAATAATATAGACTTTTAAAAAAGCCTTTGCTATAATTACAAAGTAAAGGCTTTTTTTATGACTGAAAAATTAGATTTACATGGCTACACAGTTATGGACGCATGGCGTTGTTTTGATCAATGGATCAATGAAAAACAAAAGAATCCTTTAGTTAAAAAAGTGGTAATTGTAACAGGCGATGGAGCAATCAAGCAAGAATTTGAAAGATGGTGTATGGACATGAGTTTTGTTAGGCAAGTTGAATTACACAGATCTGGAGGTGCTTTTGTGGTTTATTTTTATAAAAAAAGGAGAGAGTTTTGAAAATTGTATTAGTGACAGGTGGATTTGATCCTTTACATTCAGGACACATTGAATACTTTAAAGAAGCAAAAAAATTAGGTGATTCACTGTACGTGGGCGTTAATTCTGATGCATGGTTGGTCCGTAAAAAAGGACAAGCATTTATGAGTTTTGCAGAAAGAAAAACAATCATAGAAAACCTAAGCATGGTTGATAAAGTTATTAGTTTTGATGACAGCGACAACACAGCCTGTGGAGCCATATACAAACTGATGGCCACAGATGGAAATGGCAAACACATTGTATTTGCAAATGGCGGTGATAGAACCCCAGATGATATACCAGAATTAAAAATCTATGAAAATCAAATAGAATTTGTATTTGGTGTGGGTGGCAATAACAAAATGAACTCATCTAGCACAATACTGGAAAATTGGAAACAGCCAAAGATAAAAAGAAATTGGGGCTGGTACAGAGTGCTACAAAACAGACCAGGATATAAAATTAAAGAATTAATAATAGAACCAAACAAAAGTTTGAGTATGCAACGTCATTTTAAACGAGCAGAAAATTGGTATGTGTTGAAAGGAACATGCACTATTGCTACAGAATTCAAAGGCAATACAGACACAGTCACATTAAATCCTAACCAACATTATAACATTGGACAAACAGTTTGGCACCAAGCGTCAAACAATGGCACAAAATATTGTCATATATTAGAAGTTCAATATGGAGAACAGTGTGAAGAAGAGGATATTGAAAGAAAAAACATTGACATATAACACAAAATATTATATATTTAATTATGTTATTCAAACAGGACTTGGCGTCAACCCTTCTAATTCTGCCGCCATTATATAGGAGATAAAATGGCAAAATATTACAGTACAAAAACATACGGACACAATATTGGTTTGGCATGTGTGTTTAGACAACCCAATGCAGATCATTCACACTGCCACCTGTTACATGGGTACAGTTTACAATTTAAATTCACATTTGGTTGTGATCATTTGGACAACAAAAACTGGGCAGTGGATTTTGGAGGACTTAAACCATTAAAGAAATGGTTAGAAGATCATTTTGATCATAAAACAGCATTAGACATTAATGATCCACATTTAGAAAAATTTAGAGAACTGGAAAAATTAGATCTAGTAGACATTGTTACCTTTGACGGTGTGGGTGCAGAGAAGTTTGCCGAACATGCCTTTAACTATGCAGATGGATTAATTAGAGAAGCAACTAACAACAGATGTTATGTTGTGGAAGTAGAATGTGCAGAGCATGGTGCCAACAGTGCAGTTTATTCCCAAAAATAAACAATAAATAAATTTATGTTTATAGCAATATTAACATTACTATCGGCTTTATCTATAAGTGCGGTGGCTATTTACTACTCAATCGCAGGCTTGGCGGCTATTTTTGCTGGCGCCGTAATTCCAATTATGATTATGGGAAGTGTGCTTGAAGTTGGTAAACTTATCACTGCATCTTGGCTTTATCAGTATTGGAAAGTTGCCCCGCGGTTTTTAAAATATTATCTTTCTGTTGCAGTAGTGGTGTTGATGTTTATAACGTCAATGGGTATATTTGGTTATCTATCAAAAGCACACATTGAACAAACAAGTTTATCTCAAGAGCAAGTTGCATTAATTGACACATTAGATGACAAGTTAAACAGATCTGAAATAAAAATCAATCGTTGGACATCTGAAATGGATCGACTTCTCAAAGGAGAAGATGTAAGAGTTGACAATTTAATAGCCAATGAACAAGTGGTGCTAGACAGTTTGTATGCTAAAATCAAACAAGAAAAAGATGATATCAGAATTGATTTTGACAAACAGATTGAGTTACAAAACAACAGATTAACTCAAGCCAAAGAACGTAAAGATGCCGACATAGCCGCGGCACAAGAACGTTACAAAGGTGCATTTAGCAAAAAAGGTTTAGATGATGCAATAGCAGAAGCCAAAGCCAATGAACTTGCAGTGGCCTCATCTGCACAAAAAGAAATATTAAAGATCAACAACAGTTTAGATAGTGCATTGTCACAGATTGATGAAAAATATGCAGTACAGATAGCCGAAATACAGAACAGAATACAAGATTTACGTGATCAAGCAAATGCCAAAACAGAAGACATTGATGGCAGAATTATAGAACTTGAAGCATTTATTGACGCAGAACAACTTGTGGTTGATGAAGTTAGAGAAGAAAGATTTTTATACGAAAAAGAATATAGAAAACTTGAAGCAGAAGTTGGACCAATCAAGTATATTGCAGAATTTATTTACGGACAAGAAGCAGATAGAGATCTACTAGAAGAAGCAGTGCGTTGGGTTATTATTGTGATTATATTTGTGTTTGATCCACTTGCTGTGTTGTTGCTAATTGCGGCAAACTTTACTTTTAAAATTAGATATGGTAAGTCATTTGAAGAAATAATAGGTGTGCCTGGACCCAAAAATGATGGAGGTGTAACACCAGATACATATTGGCAAGAAAGATTTGCAGACATGCAAGATCAGTTGAACAGATTTAATGACTTAAAAGAACAACAAGAAACACAAGATGATTTACCAAATGCAAGTTATGAAGTTGATCTAAAGCAAGATAAAGATCTCTTTAGCGATCTTAATGTTTCGTTTAATGAAACTTTGGATTTACAAATCAAAGAAGACAAAATTGAAGAATTCAAAAAGCGTGAAGAAGCAGAGAAAAAAGCACTAGAAGAATATGCAAGAAAGTATCAAGATGAAACTGACACTGATAAAGATACAACAGAATCAAATACCCAAACGGCTGAAAAGGAAACAAAAAGCACAGAGAATGAAGCTGAGTTTACGGAATCAAAAGCAACTGAAACAACTGAACAAAAAAAGTCCAATAGTGATGTTGAAGAGTCGTTGGACAACAAAGAAGACTTAAATGATTCATCTGAACCAGATGTAAAAAAAAAGACTTGATTAATCCTCCCATATTAAATGAGAAAAAAGAGAACATAAAAAGAATTGACATTAACGATGAATTTAATGTAAAATTAACTGAAGTAAAAAAAATAATTGATATGGAAGGTATTAATAAACTAACACAACAAACACTCAATACTCCGGCAGTTTCTCAGACAAGAAACTTTTCAAAAGACAAAGAGTGGATTAAAAATTGGTTAACAAAAAACAATGGATAAAAATAATAATATGAAATGTTCTTTTTGTGGTAAAAGTAGAAAAGATGCAGAAAAATTAGTTGCTGGACCTGAAGGTGCATATATTTGTGATGAATGTGTGGAACTTTGTCACAGTATAATAGATAACGACAAAGAAGGAGTAATTGATAACGATAAGGAATTAGAAATTCCAGATCCTAAAGATTTACATGATTATTTGAATCATCATGTTATTGGTCAAGAACAAGCAAAAAAAGTTATCAGTGTAGCAGTATACAATCATTATAAAAGATTATATGCGAACAAAATTATAAAAGATAACGACATTGAGATTGAAAAATCAAATGTTTTAATGTTAGGACCAAGTGGAGTTGGTAAAACTTTAATAGCCAAAAAAATTGCAGACTATATTGATGTACCTTTTGCAATTGGTGATGCAACAACATTAACTGAAGCAGGTTATGTTGGTGATGATGTAGAAAACATTATAGTAAGATTATTAATGAAAGCAGATTTTGATGTAAACAAAGCACAACGTGGTATTATTTACATTGATGAAATAGATAAAAAATCACGTAAGTCGGAATCATCATCAATCACAAGAGATGTATCAGGTGAAGGTGTTCAACAAGCTCTACTAAAAATTATGGAAGGTACGGTGGTAAGAGTACCACCGCAAGGAGGCAGAAAACATCCACAGCAAGAAATGATTGAAGTAGATACTTCAAACATATTATTCATTTGTGGAGGGGCATTTGTTGGTTTAGATAAAATTGTTGACACGCGATTAAACAAAAATCATATGGGATTTGGTTCACCTAATGTAGAAGAATCAAATAAGCATATAAACCCACAACCGGAAGACATAATAAAGTTTGGATTAATTCCTGAACTAATTGGACGTTTACCTGTTATTGTTTCTTGTCATGAATTGTCAGAAGAACAAATGAAAGACATTTTGATTAAACCAGATAACTCTTTGCTAAAGCAGTTGCAAACATTGTTTAAAATAGAATCAATTGATCTTGAAATAACCAATGATGTGATAGACACAATAGTAAAAACAGCACATGAAAAAAAGTTAGGTGCTAGAGCACTTAAATCAGTTGTTGAAGATCTATTGTTAGATGTACAGTACGAATTACCTACTTACAAAAAAGACAGTGTGACAAGAGTTGTTATTAATAACGATATATTTGAAAATAAGAAACCACTATTAATCTATGAAGAAACTAAGAAACAATCTAACTAAAAGTTAATGAAACCAAGATTAAGCTCACAAGATATTGCTAAAAAGAAATCTTTAGTTAACGAAAAGATTACTTCAAATGAAATTAGGTTAGTTGGTGATAACGGCAGTATTATAATAAGAACATCTGAAGCATTAAAAAAAGCACAAGAACTAAATCAAGATCTAATTTGTATAGCACCAAATTCCAATCCACCTGTTTGTAAGATTATGGATTTTGGTAAGTTCTTATATCAAGAAAAGAAAAGAAAAAAAGAGCAATCTAAAAAACAAGTTGTTACTGAACTAAAAGAAATACAATTTCGTCCTGCAATTGGAGTTGGGGATATCAAAGTCAAAGCCAAAAAAATACAAGAGTTTTTAGCACAAGGACACAAAGTAAAGTTAATTATGCAAATGAAAGGCAGAGAAATAGGAATGAAAGATTTTTGTAATGGCAAGTACCAAGATTTTGTTGGTTTTTTGGAGAATTTTGAGTATGATTTGCCACCTAAATGGCAAGGAAATAAAGTTCTTGCAATTTTAAAAAAATCTGCTATACTATAGAAAATGAGGATTAAATGAAAAAAACACATAGAAAAAAATATACACCAGGTGGATCTTTTGAAAAAAAGAAAGAGTACTATCCTAAAACACAAGGATTTCATGTTATTGTACGTGAAGGTGAAGATCCTATGAAAGCATATAGGAAACTTAAAAAGAAACTTCTTAATGATGGTATCCTGCAAGAAGTTAAAGATAGAAGATATTATCAAAAGCCAAGCGAAAAGAAAAAAATAGAAAAGCAAATGGGCAAACGTAGAAATGATAAAAGAATGCGTGAGTTAGCTCAAGAGTACGGCATTAGATATAAAAACTATAGTCCTTTTTAAGGAACAACTATGATTTCAAAAAACACAGTAGTTGAAAAAATTGATTCATTGGCTAGAATGACCAATGATGAAAAAGATTTGTTTTGCAACGGTCTTGTAGATCGTTATCCAAATCTTGCTGAGGAATTAATGACTCATTTTGGTTTTTTATTGCAAGACAAAGATTTAACAGAAGAAGATCAAACGTTTTATAAGGGCGGTTAGCTCAGTTGGTAGAGCATCTCGTTTACACCGAGGGGGTCAAAGGTTCGAGTCCTTTACTGCCCACCACAAGGGCCTGTAGCTCAGTGGATTAGAGCGAGTGGCTACGAACCACTAGGTCGAGGGTTCAATTCCTTCCAGGCCCTCCATTAAATACATTAGTTGACAATATATTAATTTTATTATAATATAGTCTATATACACGGAGCATTAGTGTAGCGGTTAACACGTCGCCCTGTCACGGCGAAGACCACGGGTTCGAATCCCGTATGCTCCGCCACTTAAAGGAATAAAATTGTGATAGAACAATTAAATTTAAGACAGTTGCAAATTGAGTCTAGTATAGCTCTGCAAGTATTACAAAATGCTGACAATTTGTCTTTGTCTAGTATTAATCGTAAAGTAGATCACGATAGTACTATATTTTACAAGCAAGTATTGGAAGTTTTTGTCAAAGAATATGGAAATTTGCCTACTCAAACAGAAATTGGCAAAAAAATTCAATTAGTTTATCCAAAATAGGTCGTAATTTTACAGATCATTATTATATTACATATAAATAACAAAGGTTATGCAGTGCTAATATAGGCTGTATAGAATAACCTTGCTTATAATAAGGAGGAAAATATATGAGTAAAATAATAGGTATTGACTTGGGTACAACAAATTCATGTGTATCAGTCATGGAAGGCACCAGTCCAAAAGTTTTAGAAAACTCAGAAGGTGCAAGAACAACACCAAGTGTTGTTGCATTCACAGAAAGTGAAACACTAGTAGGTATTCCTGCTAAAAGACAAGCAGTAACAAATCCCAAAAACACAATTTTTGCATCAAAGAGACTAATTGGTAGAACTTTTGATGGAGATTCTGTACAAAAAGATGTTCAAACATTACCATACGAAATAGTAAGATCAGATAATGGCGATGCTTGGATAAAAGCCAATGGTGAAAAATATTCACCTTCTCAAATATCAGCAAAAGTTTTATCAAAAATGAAAGAGACTGCTGAAAAGTATTTGGGCAAAGAAGTAACCAAAGCAGTGATCACAGTTCCTGCTTACTTCAATGATGCTCAACGTAAGGCAACCAAAGACGCAGGAAAAATTGCTGGACTTCAAGTGGAAAGAATTATCAATGAACCCACAGCGGCGGCCCTTGCTTATGGACTTGATAAGAAAAAATCAGGTATGGTTGCAGTGTACGACTTAGGTGGTGGTACATTTGACGTTTCTATCTTAGAATTAGGTGATGGTGTATTTGAAGTTAAGTCAACTAATGGTGATACATCGCTAGGTGGTGAAGATTTTGATGCAACAATCACAGAGTTTGTGATCAGTGACTTTCAAAAAGAACAAGGTGTTGATTTAAGACAAGACAAATTAGCGGTACAACGTGTGAGAGAAGCGGCAGAAAAAGCCAAAATTGAATTATCAAGCACAACTGAAACAGAAATCAATTTGCCTTTTATCACAGCAGACAAAACAGGACCAAAACACTTGAATGTTAAAATCTCAAGAGCAAAACTTGAAGCATTGGTAGATAGTTTGGTTGACAAAACAATTAAACCTTGTGAACAAGCAATCAAAGATGCTGGTATTAGCAAATCTGAGATTACTGATGTGGTACTTGTAGGTGGTATGACCAGAATGCCTAAAGTAATTGACACAGTTAAGAACTTCTTTGGTAAAGAACCAAACAAAGGTGTTAATCCAGATGAAGTTGTGGCATTAGGAGCCGCAATTCAAGGTGGTGTGTTACAAGGTGATGTTAAAGATGTGTTGCTTTTAGATGTAACACCACTATCATTAGGTATTGAAACACTTGGAGGTGTTGCTACCAAACTAATTGACAAGAACACAACAATACCAACTAAGAAAAGTCAAGTGTTCTCAACAGCAGATGACAATCAACCTGCTGTATCAATCAAAGTAGTACAAGGTGAAAGAGAAATGGCCGCTGATAACAAGTTACTAGGTAACTTTGAATTGGTAGGTATTGCACCAGCACCAAGAGGTATGCCTCAAATTGAAGTCACATTTGACATAGATGCAAATGGTATCTTAAATGTTAGTGCTAAGGACAAAGGAACTGGCAAAGAACAAAAGATCACTATCCAAGCATCAGGCGGATTATCAGATGCTGATATTGACAGAATGGTAAAAGAAGCAGAAGCCAACAAAGAAGCAGACAAAAAGAAAAGAGAATCAATTGAAACAAAGAATCAAGCAGAAACAATGATACATTCAATTGGTAAACAGTTGTCTGAACATGGTGACAAGTTGTCTGAACAAGACAAATCTGCAATTGAAACTGCTAAATCTAATTTGGAACAAGCAGTCAAAGATGAAGATACTGAAAAAATGCAAAGCAGTATCAAAGAATTGACTGAAGCCAGTATGAAGTTAGGTGAAGCAGTCTATAAAAACCAACAGTCTTCAACAGACTCAGAATCAAAACAAGAAGAAAATGTTGTTGATGCTGATTATGAAGAAGTGAAAAAATAGGTCGCAATTTAAAAATGAGTGACTATATAATAAATAACAATGTAGATTGCTTGATAGGATCTACATTAAAATATAAACTTGCTTAAAAGGAGGAGTTAAAATGACAAATAAAAATCTATCAATTTTTAATCAACTAAGACCAGTAACTATTGGGTTTGACAACATGTTCGATCATTTTGAAAGAATGTTTGAAGATGATTTTTTCAGAACACCTACGTCAAACTTTCCACCATACAACATTGTAAAGACTGGAAAAAATACATACAATATTGAACTTGCACTTGCAGGCTTTGGTAAAGATGATATTGAAGTACAGTACGAAGACAATATGTTGTCAGTTAAGTCTAAGCCTAAAAAAGAAGATAATACAGATGTAGAAAACTATGATAATGGTGTACTACATAGAGGTATTAGCAAAAGATTCTTTTCAAAATCTTTTACAATTGCTGATGACGTTGAAGTCAGAGATGCTGAACTGAAAGATGGCTTGTTGACTGTGTCTTTGGAAAGAATAATTCCAGAAGGTAAAAAGCCAAGAACTATTAAAATAAAATAGTCTTTTCTTTTAAATTTACAAAAGTGGCGGGATCTCGCCACTTTTTTGTTGTATTAATTACACAGATACTTTATAATAAATAAACTATATAAGGAAAAATTATAATGCTCAAATATAAAGTATTTTTAGAATGGTGGTGGTTTTTTTGCACAGCCTGTTTAATAGCAGTAGTTTTATCTTCTTTTGGTATATTTGAAGTTCTATGGAATGCTGACAAAACCAAAATCAGTTTTATTATTTTATTATTATTCACAGTTATTTCATTAGTGTGTGGATATGAAGCATGGAAATTAAACAAGTTAAAAATTGAAAATTTACCAATTGAAAAAGATTTGAAAAAAAGATATGAAACTGGATGGTTTTCATCAGAGATATGTATCACTTTAGGTTTGATTGGAACAGTTAGTGGTTTCATACTTATGTTAGTTGGTGCTTTTGCAAATCTAAATATTGCAGATCCTGACAGCGTACAACAAAGTTTAATGAACATGAGTTTGGGAATGAGTACTGCATTGTACACTACATTGGTTGGTCTAGTGTGTAGTGTTATTTTAAAAGTACAATTTTTTAGATTAGAAGCATACTTTGACAAATTTGTAAAAGAAGATAAAGATGCGAAGAGACCGATATAAAACATCAATTGCTTTTATTGATTTACTTTTCAATATCACAATAGGATTAACAATGCTATTCATTATAGCATTTTTGTTAATTAATCCTGTGGCTAAAAAAGGTAATGTAATTGTAAACGCAGAATTTATAATCACATTGTCTTGGCCAAATGACAGCCAAGATGATATTGATTTGTATCTCAAAGATCCTGCAGGTAATATTGTTTACTTTAAACAAAAAGACATAGGACTTACAAATTTAGATCGTGATGATTTAGGCACATCAAATGATACAATTGAAACAGCAACAGGTAAAAAAGTTTTTAGAATAAATGAAGAACACATCACAATTAGAGAAACCATTGAAGGACAATACATTGTTAATGCACATTGGTATGCTCAATCAAAATTATCAAGAAATCTGTCAACTGGAGAAGAATATACTCCAAGTGAATCTATTAAAGTCACAATCAAAGTTGAAAAACTAAATCCTTATTCTTTAGTATATGTTGGCACAAAAGTTTTTACATATCAAGGTGATGAAAAAACATTTGTTAGATTTACATTAGATTCAAACGGCAACGTCATAAGTACTAGCGAGTTACCATTTAAACTAGTTAACAAAGTAGACGGAAGATGATTTCAGGACACATTATAATATTAATTGGATTAGCAATACTTGGAAGTTTTATATGTTTAGCTCTTGTAAACAAAAAAACATTAAAAACAACAACTAAAATATCTTCAACTCTTTTAGTAGTTGCAACTGTGATTTTGATGTATCAAGGATTACATATGATATATGGCTGGTCCGCACCCAAAGACAAATTACCTACAGGCAAAGCCATGATGCTGTCATATTATCCAGATGAAGAAAATAACAAGATTTACATATGGTTAATATCTCCAAAATATGAATATGACTATATTTTACCACAAATAATTGAACTAATTAATCATAGACAACCGCGTGGAATTGTTATACAATACAATGAAGAAACACATAAACAATTAGAACAATTAAAACAAATGAGTGGCGGAAATCCAATAAAAATTGAAATACAAGATTTAAAAGGAAAACCAATACAAGAAGAACAAGGTGAAAATACTTTTGGTGCAGAACACCGTCAGTATGTTTTGCCTGATGTAGAAATGATGGAAAAATAAAATGACAGGAAAAGAATCATCAAACACACTGCCCAGTATAGATACAGTTACTAAAGAACCAGATAGATATCAAGTAATCTTTCACAATGATGATTACACACCGATGGATTTTGTTTCTTCATTGCTAGTTGATATTTTTTATCACGACAAAGACACAGCAATGGAATTAACACAATTAATTCATGATACAGGAAAAGCAGTTGTAGGTACTTATGTGCATGAGATTGCAGAACAAAAAGCAATTGAATCAACTGCAATGGCAAGATCGGCTGGCCATCCGTTGAATGTAACAATAGACGTCGAATAAAAAAAGGCTAGATGTGGCACTGTAAAGGTCACAATAAGCATCGAAAGGAGTTTATATGAACCTAGCACCATTTATGGGATCTTTCTTTATCATATTGAGAGAAGGATTTGAGGCAATGTTGATTGCCATGTTGATTTTTACCTATTTGGAAAAACTCAACGCACAAGACAAGAAAAAATATGTTTGGCAAGGTATAGGTTATGGCGTACTTGCTTCAATAGTTATAGCCATAGTATTCACATTTATAACATCACTCACACATGCACACGAAGAATTGTTTGAAGGTGTGACCATGTTAATAGCCGCAGGTGTTTTGGCATACGTGGCATTTTGGTGTCACACAGCAAAACAACATGTGGAAGGTGCAATTAAGACAGCAATAACCACAGGCACAGCAATCACACTATCACTAGCAGTATTTTTTGCAATACTGAGAGAAGGTTTTGAGATTGTGTTATTTTATGCAGGCTTGTTTGCGTCACCAATTGCAGAAACTTACAGCATTTGGTTTGGCGGTGTAGCAGGTGCAGTTGCACTGGGCGTAATTTATATTTTAATGAAAAAAGGCATAGCACGAATCAATGTTGGTACATTCTTTACTATCAGCAAATGGTTATTGGGTGCATTGGCAGTTTACTTTGCTTACAATGGAGTACATGAATTGCTAGAACTAATGGAGGCAAAATAATATGTCAGTAGTTTATGAACAAACACCAAATCCTAATGCTTTGAAATTTGTAGTATCAAGAGAAGTACGAGGTAACAAAGCACCTTTGTTTTACAAAAAAGATCCAGCAAATAACCCAAAAGAAGATGCACCATTGGCATATTCAATATTTCAACTTGAAGGTGTAACTGATGTATTTTTTGGATCAGACTTTATCACAGTAGGTAAAGATCAAACAACAGACTGGGGAAATATACAGTCAGAAATTATGGAAATGATTAGAGATTATGATGATTCTAATCATTCGTTTGTAATTGAAGAAACAAAACCTGCCTGTGAAACAATTAATGCAGATGCAGGAGAAACAAAAGTCACAAAACAAATAGTTCAATTGCTTGATGAACGAGTAAGACCAGCAGTGGCTATGGACGGTGGAGATATCATATTCCACAGTTTTGAAAATGGCACAGTGTATTTGGAAATGTATGGTGCTTGTTCGGGTTGTCCAAGTTCCACAGCAACACTTAAAATGGGTATTGAAAATATGTTGCGACACTACATACCAGAGGTACACAGTGTGGAGGCTGTATGACAGAATCAATAACTTTAACCAAAGAAGAAAAAATTAAAAAAGAAATTGTTGAAAATTTACGGCAGGTGTATGATCCAGAAATATCTATAAATGTATATGATTTGGGATTAATATATGATATCAATATGTCAAAGTTACCTGAAGTAACAATAACTCACACATTGACATCTGCTTTTTGTCCAGCCGCAGATCAAATAATTGATGATATTCAACAAGCAACTGAATGCATTGATGGAGTAGACAAGTGCATGATCATAACCACATTTGATCCACCATTTACAAAAGAAATGATGAG
>Ga0255768_10002680_pt1 | contig 17845 bp, 20 predicted proteins | sample 071ome_33_FD_179983 | JGI IMG/M metagenome (GOLD analysis project Ga0255768, IMG submission 179983) | Coastal salt marsh microbial communities from the Groves Creek Marsh, Skidaway Island, Georgia - 071412AT metaG (version 2) | ecosystem: Environmental > Aquatic > Marine > Intertidal zone >...
CACAACCCCATGGGGGGGGTGCAACTTTGGAGGGGGGGCGGTCTTTATGAGAGTACCCACCCGAAAAATACAGGTATATGCCCATGAGATGCCAAGACGTACCAGCGGATCCCCACAAAACTCCCGCAATTCTGCGGGACTTCTATGCTGGGGTCGGGAATTACCCGTTTAACAGTATGAAAACAGGGAGTTTTTTGTAGGAAGCCAGAAAGTAACCCCCGCATTGGTCGTGCTGGGGTCGGCAAATACAGGGATATACAGATGACAAAGCCCAGAAAAGGCAAAGCTAAGGTCAAGGTCACCTCCAGTGGCAAGAAAGTCTCCTACGGGCAGGCCGGAAAAGCTAAGGATGGTGGCCCACGGGTACGCGCTGGCACCAAGAAGGGGGACAGTTACTGCGCCCGCAGCCTTGGGATTAAGAAGCGGCTGTCCAAAAAGAAGCAAAACGACCCGAATACGCCCAACAATCTTTCGCGGAAGCGCTGGAAATGCAAGGGCGCGAAGTCAACCAAGTGAAAAAGGTCGAGGATCTTATCGTTCTGGCGGTTATTGCCTCGCTAATGATACCTGCGGCGCTGGTCACGTTCTTTGTTCTGGGGGCTATGGTGGCGGAGAACGCATTTTAAGTGCCAAAACGCTATACAAAACTGAAACTACTGTTTAGATTGGATTCATATTGCCCCCTGTGGGGCCGCAGGAGCGACGATCTAGCCCCTCCCCTTGGGCATACCTCTCCCCGTGCATCGTTCAACCTGCGGCCTTTCAGGGGCTTCTAAGGCAAACTGGGGAAAACCATGAAAAAACTATGGCTATTTTTAGCGCTATTTGCGTCTGCATCCGTTTCTGCTCAGACGGTGATTAATTTCGAGGACGGATCTACCTACACGCTAGATGAGGGGCAGGAGATCTACATCAGCACCTCGAACAGTACGCTCTTCAAGCGGCAGCTTATGAAGAACAAGGACACGTTTTTCCGCGCCCAAAAGCCTTGGGCCAAGCGCGACTATGTTGCGCAGCCAACAGATGGCCTGCCCAAAGGATCCCATGAGTGGTGCAAGGCATACGAGCCTTGGAGCGAAGGTTATACCTTTGACATGCAGATCTGGCAGCGTCACTGCGATTCCAATGGGGATGACGTTTACGACGAGAACGATGATAGCTGGTCTGAATAAATGATCACTATCAAGCGATTTGCATACCACCCAGCAGGGACGCTGGGGGTCATGCAGGTTCCGTCGAACACCGTACACAAGTTCTTCACGATTGAGCGCCCATGGCTGGACAACAAGCCGTTCGAGTCTTGCATCCCGCTGGGCGAATACACGCTGAAATGGCAGGAGTCACCGAAGTTCGACTGGTGTTACGAGGTCGAGAACGTCGAGGGCCGCACCCATATTCTGCTCCACGTCGCTAACTATCCAACAGACGTGGTCGGGTGCATTGGCCTCGGTTTATCCCTGATGGGGGATCGCATAGCCGTAGGGAGTTCCAAGGCGGCTATGGCGGCGTTTCACGACGTCACGGGGGGTAAGCCTTGGCAGTTGAGAATCGCGAATGCACCGTATGCGGCGTTACAAAACCACTAAAAGATTTTCCCCTGCATGGGAAAGGGAGCTACAGAAAGCGAACTTGCGCCGCCTGTCATGCGGTGAAAAAGAACGCTTACAGATCTTCTAGTCCGGAGGCCTATCTATTTAGCCGGTTACACAACAAGACCCGCAAGGCAGAGATAAGCATTACCAAAGAAGATCTGCGGATGATGTGGGATCAGCAACAGGGGAAGTGCGCCGTTACGGGTATGCACATGACCTACTACCCCCGCCGCATGAGGGATTCGACGGGGCTGAATGCATCGGTAGACAGGATCGACCAGAGCAAAGGTTACGAGAAGGGCAACGTCAGGCTGGTCTGCTACAGGGTGAATCTCATGCGTCATTCAGGGGAAGACGCTGACTTGTTGTGGTGGTGCAAGCAAATCATTGAGGGGTTAGAGGGTGAATGATCAGGAGTTGATGGAGGCGGCGCGGGTATTTAAATCCGACTTCCCCGTGTACGCCAAGAACATCCTGAAGGTCATCAACAAGGAGGGCGAGCAAGTTCCGTTCCGCCTCAACGATGGCCAGAAGATGGTTCACCAGCAACTGGAGCAGCAGCTCAAGGAGCAGGGCAAGATCCGCGCTCTTATTCTTAAAGCGAGACAGGTGGGGATATCAACGTATGTGGAGGGTCGCTTCTTCTGGAAGATTACGCAAACTAGAAATGCGAATGCGTTCGTTCTTTCGCACCTTGCGGAGTCAACTAACGCGATTTTTAACATGGTGCGCTCGTTCTACGACGGCGTTCCTCACCAAGCTTTTAAGCCTAAACTCAGCAGTCAAAGTGCCGCTACGCTCGTCTTCGACGAGATCAACTCGCGATATCGAGTGGGTACGGCACGATCAACTCAAACAGGGCGAGGACAGACTAACCGCTTTGTCCATGGATCGGAGGTCGCCTTCTACCCGCAAGGGGCAGACATCGTAGCCGGTTTGCTACAGACGGTAGGCGGCAAGGGCAGTGAAGTGATCCTTGAGTCCACCGCGAACGGGGCGGGCGGCTGGTTCTATGACCAAGTCATGAAGTCTCTGCGTGGCGAAACCGATTGGATTACCTGCTTTGTGCCTTGGTATGTTATGTCCGAGTACCGCGCCCCAGTGCGCCCGTACTTCGAGCGGACCAAGGACGAGGAGCAGATGGCGGCTAAGTATGGGCTGGATGACGAACAGCTCCAGTTCCGCCGCAACAAAATGGACGAGCTGGGCGGGCATGACCTGTTTAAGCAGGAGTATCCGTCCACCCCGATTGAGGCGTTCCTCACGTCTGGTCGTTGTTTTGTGGAGGATGACGTTCTCGCTGATGCCGAGAAGGAGTGCTACACGCCTGACTTCATCGGCGAGTTCCGCAGCGACGGAATGTCTGAGCGCTCCTCTGGTCCTTATCGGGAGTGGTATCCGCCTAATCCAGACGATTCCTACGTCATTGGCGTGGACGTCGCGGAGGGATTGGCCTACGGAGACTACTCCGTGGCGCAGGTACTGGACTCGCGTGGCAGGCAGGTTGCTTGCTACCACGGGCACATTGATCCGTGGGAGTGGGGCAACATCGTCGGCATGATCGGCCAGCGGTACAACAGCGCCTACATCATTGTCGAGAGAAACAACCACGGACTGACTACGCTCCGCCGGTTGCAAGAACTGAACTACCCGTCTCTGTTTGTTGAAAGTTCTGTGGACGGCGCATACGGAGATCGCATGACGAAGCGCGGTGGTTTCCTGACTACGAGTAAGACCAAGCCGCTGATCATCGACAACCTCGCCGCGTTACTCCGGCAGAGGGATTCTGGCATTGCAGACCTTGAGTTAATCAAAGAGTTGCGGACGTATGTTATTGACGAAAAAGGGACTACCAATGCTCAAAACGGCTGTTATGATGATCGGGTAATGGCTTTTGCCATTGCCCTCCACGGATTGGCTTCTATGCCGCGACCTAAAGTGTTGCCGGTCGGCAGGCGCTTCAAAACTGTTGACACCGTGGTGGGATGGTAATGGACGAATACCTCGAAGAGGGTGTCGGGTTTGATGTTGAGAATCCGGACAGCACTCAAGAGAGCGAACTTCAAAATCTCGGATCAAGGCTTCAGTCCTTGTTTACCGAGTACAAAGATGCCCGCAAAGAAACTGAAGATGAGTGGATCAAGGATCTGCGTCAGTTTTCTGGGCAATATGACCCCAATACTCTCGCTCGCCTAGAAGAAGCTTCTGGGTCTCGCAGCAAGGTCTTTGTTGGCCTGACCCGAACCAAGGTTATGGCGGCATACAGCAGGCTTGTTGACCTGTTGTTCCAAAGTGGTGACGCATTCTTTGGCGTAGAGCCTACGCCTCGCCCCAAGATCAATCCGATCAAGCGGGCCGAGATGCAGCAGATGTTGATTCAGAACATCGTCGAGCTTGGCCAAGGCCAGCCTGAAGAGGTAATTCGTCAGGTTCTGGCAGAGAACGAAGAGGCGATCCGTCAGGGATTGCAGGAACAAGAAGAGCGACTGGCAATGATGGCTTCTGAGGAAATGCAGAAGGACATCGAAGACCAGCTTATCGAAGAGAACACAGAGCAGAAGATGAAGGAGGCCATCCTAGAGGCCTGCATCTTTGGCTCCGGTGCCATCAAGTCGGGCACTGTAAAGATCGACCGAGTTCAGTCTTACCAGAGAATGCAGGATGAGATGGGTCGGTCAACCTACGCAATGGTCATGGAAGAGCAGGTTCGGCCAGAGATTGAGTCGGTATCAATTTTCGATCTCTACCCCGATCCGTTCTGCACCAGTCTTGATGACTGCCACGGAATGTTCCGCCGTCATGTCCTAACGCGAAGACAGTTCCGAGAGCTGGCCGAAACGCCATCTTTCGATGCAGAAATTATTCTCGCGATGTTGCGAGACAACCGTACAGGAAACCATGAAGAAGAGGATCACGAACGGACTCGCCGCCAGATCGCTGGTATTAACGAGCACGGTGATTCGCATCGGTATGAGCTGCTGGAGTTTTGGGGATCCATTGACGGATACGACCTCAAAGACTCTGGGGTCGAGCTACCGGAGGGTGCAGATCCCAGCCAAGACTTTGACGCAAACGTATGGATTGTCTCAGGAAAGGTCATCAAAGCCTCACTGAATCCAGTGAAGGGCTACCGTATTCCGTATAACATCTTCCCCTATGAGCGCACTCCCCACCAGTTCTGGGGCGTAGGCGTACCGCGCATGATGCGTGACTCACAGCAAACCATGAATGCGGCCACTCGAATCTGGCTGGATAACATGGCTCTCTCCTCTGGTCCGATGGTGGAAGTAAACACCGACCTCCTCGCGGCGGGTGAGGATCCAACCGATCTCCATCCGTGGCGGGTCTTTTTGCGCTCCGGCGGAGACGGATCAATGCCAGCGATCAGGTACTACCAGCCTGTCGCGAACGCAAATGGCCTGAATCAAATCATCGAGATCTTCCGACGCTTTGCCGACGAGACGACATCCCTGCCGTCTTACACTCACGGCGAACAAACGAAGAGCTTGAATAAGACGGCGACGGGCATCTCAATGCTGATGGGAGCGGCTAACGTAGCGCTCAAAAGCACCATCAAAAACATTGACGATTTCCTTATACGCCCTATGATTGAATCATTGTTCCACTTCAATATGGAGTTCGGAACGAATGAGCGAGCGAAGGGCGACCTCAAGGTCGTAGCTCGCGGTAGCACCGCACTTGTGCAGAAAGAAGTGCAGAGCCAGAGACTTCTTCAATTCCTCTCTCTGGTTTCAAATCCCATGGACTCTCAGCTAGTAGATCGAGGCAAGCTCCTGCGTGACATCGCGCAGAGCATGGACATCGATCCTGCTGACGTTATCAAGTCTGAGGAACAGCTAATTGCCGAGCAACAAGCGTTATTACAGCAACAGCAAATGCTCGCCGCGTCAGGCGCGGGCGATCAAGGTTTTAGCCCTGACGGAGGAATGGCCCCTCCTAATGGAGTTGCTGGCGGGGCGATTGGCTGACGCTCAGACCAAATTAGAGTCTGCGGATAAAAACGATTTTAGGTTCGAGCAGGGTCGCGTGGCTGAGCTGCGTGACGTGCTTGAGCTAGAACAAGCCGCTGAAGCGGTTATCGAAGCAGAGCGGTCGTTGAAGATACGACCCCCAAGCATCGACTGACGGACACCCTTAATAGGAACCGGAAGATGAAAGTAGATCCAGCAAAACTTGAAGCGGAAGCACAGGAGTTAATGGCCCAACTGAAAGGTGAAGTTCCGGCCCCTCAAGAAGAGGAAACGCCAGAGGAAGTTCAGCAGGAGGTTGAGGCAGAGGCACCCGAAGAGCCAACGGATACTGCCGGAGAACCTGTCGAGGCTCCCGTCGAAGACGAACGCGGCGAATTGTCTGAGACGGAGTTAGCCCTGAAAAAGGCTGACGAACGCTACAAGAATGCGCAAAGGAAGATGACTCAGGCAACAACTGAGGCTAAAGAGCTGCGACGTTTGCACGAGCAGACAATGGCTGAGTTGAGCAACCTGAAGCGTCAGCTTGCAGAGAAAGACGTCGATCTGGAGAAGTTGAAGCAGGTCAGGGAAGAGTACCCAGACTTAGCGGCACCAATTCTGGATCAGATGGAAAGGACGCAAGCACAAGTTGCCGAAACCAATGCCGAGCTTGAACAACTCCGGCAGATGAGAGATCAAGAGGCTCACGCCAAAGCGCAAGAGCAGCACATGACTCTCATTAGGGAAGCTCACCCTGACCTCGACAACATCGTTGAGTCAGGAGACTGGGCTGACTGGCTGGAGGTACAGAACGACGAGATGCATCGCTACGCTGAGAGAGGCTCAGTGCCTGAAGTGATCTATCTGTTGAACAAGTTCAAGAGCGATATGGGATTCGGACAACCGACGCCGCAAGAGAAGGCGCTCGATAAGGCGAAAGCTGTGGCAGAGCCAAAGCTCCCGAAATCGAGAAAGCCTGATACTGGTGCCGGACAAAAAATCTGGTCTCGGGCGGAAATCAATGCGATGTCGCTGAAAGATTTTGAAGCGAACCAAGAAGCAGTGATGGAAGCGTGGAGGCAAGACCGAATCCGGCGTTAATACAACTCTTGCATAGAGGTATTTAACGATGGCTATTGGTGCATCTGGCTCTGGCGCGGCGTTTACTTACGCTGCCAATCAGGGCGGCTTCATCCCAGAAGTCTTTTCAAAACTGTTGCAGGCTAAGTTCTACAGCTCGTCTGTACTTCCTGCTATTTCTAACACCGACTACGAAGGCGAGATCTCTGGTCAGGGCGACAAGGTACACATTCGTACCGTGCCCGCAGTAAGCATTGCCGACTACACTGGTACTGTCAGCTACGCTGATTTGACCACCAGCACGGTCGAGCTGCTTATCGATCAGGCTAAGAGCTATGCGTTCAAGATCGACGACGTTCTGTCTGCACAGGGCGACATCGATATGCTGGCAGAGGCTTCCAAGGATGCCGCTGAGCAAATGCGTATCGCAGTCGAGACTGACGTTCTGGCTAACGTCGTAACTGGCGCAACCACTATCGGTGCTCAGACTACGATCACGTCTAGCAACATTCTCGCTAGCATCCTTGACATTGCTAAGGAGCTGGACGAGTTGAACATCCCTGAAGAGGGTCGCTTCATCGTTCTGCCTCCCAGCATGATCTCTCTGCTCAAGCAGAGCGAGCTGCGTCAAGCGTACTTGACTGGTGATGCGACTTCGCCTCTCCGTAACGGTCAGGTGGGTACGGTAGACCGCTTTAAGGTTTTCCAGAGCAACCTGCTCTACACCCCATCTACAGGTACTGATGCTACCTACACCCACGTCCTCGCGGGTCACCCCAAGGCAATCACGTTCGCCTCTCAGTTCACCAACACTGAGACCGTTCGCCTTGAGAGCACCTTCGGCGACGGCGTTCGTGGTCTGAAAGTTTACGGTCGCAAGGTCGTAACTCCTGACTGCCTCGCTGTAGGTAAGTGGAAGGTCTAAGGACTGACGGGGGAGGGTTTCCTCCCCCTTTTCTTCTTACTGGAGATTAGCGTGGAAGAAGCACGAACCGAGAAGGACGACCTGTACATCGAAGCTAAAGAGAAATTCGACGTCACTCTTGACCGTCGCATGACTCTTGATGCGATGCAGGATCAGGTAAATCGGCTCCGAAAAAACGGCAAGGAGCCTGAGAAAGTTTTGCCGAAACGAATTCCTAAAACTCTTCGCAACATTGTCACTGGAGTCGAGTGGCCGTACAGCGAAGGCTTTGCAAACAATCCAGACCTCGAAGTGATCGAGTGGGAGCCTGTAGATGGCAACGACTAAGGTAGCAACTTTAATAGATACAGCAGGGATAATCCTTCAGGACACGTCCCAAGTTCGCTTTCCTCAAGCGGAGTTGCTGACGTTTCTAAACGACGGGCAAAGAGAGATCGTCCTGCACAGACCGGATGCAAAGACGGTAAATGGAACTATGACGTGCGTTGCTGGTAGCAAGCAGTCAATTCCAACTACCGGCCTTCGCCTGATTGATGTCGTTCGCAACGATGGCGGTCGTGCGATCACTCAGATTGATCGCAAGATCTTGGATGAAACTCTGCCGGACTGGCACAACACTGCGGCGGACGCCACTAAGAAGGTCGAGCATTTTGTTTACGATCCGGCTGACCCAAAGAACTTCTACGTTTATCCGAATGCTACTACCAGCATGGATATTGAGATCATTTACAGCACAGCACCAGCAGACCTGACCTACTCGGCCACTCAAGTTATTAGCTTGGATGACATTTATGCGAATGCGATATTGGACTATATGCTGTACCGCGCATACCAGAAAGACAGCGAGTACGCAGGAAATGCCGAGCGCTCGATGATGCACTATCAGTCATTTGCTAATGGCTTAGGCATCAAAACACGCGCTGACGCTGCAACAGATCCCAGACCCAACAATCCTGATCGAAACGAACAAAGGGCGTAATAGTGCGCTATCTGGAGATTGCGGAGTACGTCAGGCCAGAGGCTCATGGAGCGCCTGACTTTTTGATTGAGCGAGCGCTTCGAGAGTCAGCGGTAGAGTTCTGCGTCAAAACAGATATCTATCGACCCGACCCTGAAGACTTTCTCGTAATCCCCAACATTACAGAGTACGAAGTCACGATCCCTACAGGGACAGAACTGAATCACATAATTGATATTTATCGAAACAGACAGACTCTCTCGCCGGTTTCATACACGCGCCTATTAGAGGTAACTGGTGACGGAACCCAGAAAGCAAAGCCAAGGTATTACTCACAGAGAGATAACACAGTTTTCTATCTTGGCCCGACGCCTTCTGAGCGAGAAACGCTCAAGGTTCTGTATTCAGTAAAGCCGTCTCCGTCATCGACCAGCATTCCCGACACGATTGGGGAGGAATACAAAGAGCCGCTTGTTCACGGCGCGATATACCGCCTGCAAATGATGGTTAGTCAGCCATGGTCAAACATGGGTGCTGCTCAATCAAACAAAGCGCTGTTCGACCAGCGGGTAGGGCAGGTGACTCGCGAAGTGAAATACGGATACAGCGGCGGATCCCTAACTGTTAAATCGAGGGCGTTTATCTAATGGCGTACTCCGACACTCTAGAGTTGGTTCAGGGCGACACGCTTCCGCGTGTTGTGATCACCCTCAAGGACGCATCTGAGGCGGCAACCGGCCAGACGCTAGACCCAGAAGACTCTTCTACGTGGGCACCCATTGACCTCAATGGCGCAACTGTGCGCTTGCGGATCAGGGAGATCGGCGCGTCCACAGTCAAAGCGACACTCACCATGACGGTGACTGATGCTGAAAACGGCATAGCGAGCACTGACTTTCCGACCGGAACTCTTGATACGGCAGGTGTTTTTGAGGCTGAGATCGAGGCTACGTTTCAGGGCGGAGAAATTCAGACCGTCAACGATCTGCTGAAGCTTAAAGTGAGAGAAGCCTTCGGATGATTCGAGCGAGCATACAACGTGCTTTGCTCAAGGCCATGGCGGCTCAAGGCAAGCTATCCGTATCTGATGTTGAGGTCAGCAATCTAGTTGCGACCAACGTGCATCTGGATTCTGGTTCGCTACTTGTTGGCCTTATTAGGGCCTTCTTTGAAAGCCCTGAGTTTGATGACGCTATTGCATTTGCCGTAGAAAAAGCCATCGCAGACTCGGCAGGCAGTTCCGATCTTTATGCCGCGCACCTGTTCAAGAACGTGTCCGATGTGGTTTCGATGGGGACCGTTTCCGACTCAATCAGCACTGAGTTCGGCAAAGGCCTTTCAGAAGCGCCAAGCATTTCTGAGGCTCTGACTTACGATGCCTCTAAGGCGCTGTCAGATGCAGGTTCTTTGTCAGATGTTCCTGCAAAGGCTGTTAGCCGACCTGTATCAGACACGTTCACCAGCTCTGACGCTCACGTAACTACTTTCGGGAAGAACCCGAGCGAAACACCAGCTATTACGGACGCGCAAGTATTTACGGTAGGCAAGGGTTTGTCAGATGCCGCAGGTATTAGTGAAACTTTTGTTAGGGCTATTGCTTACAACCGATCATTCTCTGACTCGGTATCGGTCAGCGACATCATCTCGAATACGATGATTGATGGCCTCGACCGTGAGCAGCAAAACACGGCGGGCGTCACGGACGTAGCCGCTTTGGGTTACAGCAAGCACCTGTCAGAGACTTCGTCTGCGACAGATGTGTATGTTTCTTCGTTTAGCAAGCCTGTCAGCGAAGCGCCTTCTGTATCAGAGCAAATAGGAAAGTCGGTTGATACATCGAAGTCAGACAGCGCTGGCATCACGGATAGCCCGCTGTTTGAGTTTGGCAAGGGCTTTAGCGAGCAGCCTAGCGTTTCAGAGAACGCCGCGCTGGCCCTGTTTCTTGTTAAGACGGAAACGCCTTCAGTCACCGACACGTTTGCTAAGTCTATTTCTAAAGTCATTGCCGACACTGCTGACATTTCGGATGCGTTCGCTCTTGTTGAAGACAACATTCTCAGCCCAAGCAACACAGCTAATGCATCTGATAGCGCCGCTATTTCAGTCGGTGCTAGCAAGTCAAACACCTTCGATGCAGCCGACGCTTACGCTGCTGCGTTTTCAAAGAATCTAGAAGACCCCGCTAATTGCTCCGACACGGGCGTTCTTCTGGCTCAGGGCTACGTCAGTAGCACTGACTATTTCAGCGACGACTTTGTCGGAGTCAAACGAACCTTAACCTAAAGGATATAAGCCATGATCATCGATGGACTGAAAGCGAAGGGAACACTGGACATTGTAGTTCGTGGCCCTGACGGAAATATCAAAGACGAGAAGAAGGTTGAAAACCTGATCGTCGATACTGGACTGGACTACATTGCATCTCGCATGAGCGGTACGAGCGAGAACGTAATGAGCCACATGGCAGTGGGCACTGGCTCTACTGCTGCGGCGGCTGGCGATACCACTCTTGGTACTGAGCTGGACCGCAACGCCCTGACCAGCACCACGGTTACAGATAATGCAATCGCTTATGTCTGTAGCTGGAGCGCAGGTGACGGAACTGGTTCATTGACCGAAGCCGGTATCTTCAATGCCTCTTCAGGAGGAACCATGCTCTGCCGCACGGTCTTCGGAACTGTGACCAAGGCCGCTGACGACAGCATGACCATTACGTGGACTATAACGGTCTCAGCTTCCTAATATAGGAAACCACGATGGCAACCATTGTCACTCGTAGTGGAAAGGGTTCACCTCTGACTAACACAGAGGTGGACTCTAATTTCACTAACCTGAATACAGACAAGATCGAGGACGCTCCATCTGACGGAACTACCTATGCCCGTCAGTCTGGTGCGTGGGCGGCGGTCACTGCTGCTGCTGCCACGATTACAACGTCCAGCACAGCACCGTCATCTCCATCTGATGGAGACGTTTGGTATTCAGAAAGTAATGGTGTCACGTATGTGTATTACGACGACGGAACGTCTTCGCAATGGGTGGCTACTGGCGCACCAGTAAGCAGTCCAAAAGGCGCGTCTTCTTTAGCAGAATTGTCTGATGTCACCCTAAGCAATTTAGCAACGGGCGATTTTTTGGAGTACAACGGTAGTGCTTGGGTAAACCAACAGCCAAGATTTGCTCAATTCGCAGGTTCTGCTACATCGGCTTCGGGAAGCACGACTAATACCTACGCTACATCGTTCACGGAATCTTACAACAGCGGTAGCTGGGTAACCGATTCATCTGGGGTATTTAGCTTTTCTGAGACGGGGAAGTGGGTAGTCCGATTAAGCTCTACGCTTTATTTCTCTTCCAGCTCTAATAACACCCTCTACAGCAGAATAGAGAAAAGCACCAACAGCGGATCAAGTTTTTCTACTGTAACTGCGACCGGCTTGACAGCAATTCGTTATAGCTCCACCGGAACCCAGACGAACGATGAGTTTTATGTATTTGACGTAACAAATACCAGCACCAATAGATTGAGAATCGGCGTCGGCTGGCAGTATTCAAATAGCAGTTCAACCATAACTCCGTTAGTAACATTTGAGAAGCCTTTTGGATTATGACAACAATCGTTACAACTGCCAGTAAAAGTGCGCCGCTGTCTGTTGTAGAGATGGACGCAAACTTCTCTAACTTGAATGCAGATAAGTTAGAAGACGCGCCCTCAGATGGTACGCAGTACATAAGAGAGAACGGATCTTGGGCTAATTTAGTCGCCGATTCATTTGTAGAGACTTCGTCTACAAAGCCCTCAAACCCTATCGACGGCCAGCCTTGGTTTTCAGAAAGCAATGGAGTGACTTATGTTTATGATAGCACTGCTGGCGCTTGGGTGGCACTCGGGGGTACGGGACGAGGCGGCGCTTCGACTTTATTAGCTGGAATGCCTTCTCTCGCCTCCAATGCAGGGACTTACTCCTCAAGGCTCACATACAACGCTAATGAGTGGGACGATGATTCTGCTGAAGCAGAATACGAAACCTACTCAAGCTCCGCACCTTCCCCAAGTGACGTGGCGCAAGGTGATTCAACATATACGCAATACAACGGCGGCACTGACATATATTTTGCTAACAAGGTGCTAGGTAGTGGCGTTTGGATGGTTTTTTGTCAAATTTTTCTAGCTGGCTACCGTTTGTCATTTTATCCAGACGGCTTATCGACCGGCCAGAGTAGTTACTGTTCAGCGGAATACAGAATTGGCAGCACTTTGCAGAAGCCTGTGTCTTTTGAGAACAGTAATTACAGTGTGGTTCATACAGTATCTTCTAGCAGCAATTCCCTGCCATCCTCGGGCAGTTTTGCAAACCTATATACGACTAGCCAACCCCACTGGAAAAAATCCACGTTCATAAATATTGTCAACGGCGGGTCTACGCTTCGATTTTCAAAAACCAGCTTTCGTCAATGTGCCCCAGAAATGCAAGTGTTTCTCGCATTGAAGCCGATAAGGTGAATTAATAATGAACTTCCCAGACAATCCATCAGGCGGAGATCTTTTCAACGGATTCATCTACAACGCCACACTTGGTGTGTGGGACGTTGCCACGTCTGACGGGTACTTCGCGGTCACTGCTAGTGGCTCAAGCGCTTACGTCTTCAACGGATTCGGCACCGATAGCGACAGTAACCCGACGCTTTACCTGCATAGAGGCAAGACTTACGAGTTTGCCGTAGATGCTACAGGTCATCCGTTTTACATCAACTCCACATCTGGAACCGGCACCGGCAACGCCTACTCTGATGGTGTTACCAACAATGGAGCGGCAACCGGAACCATTAAGTTTGTTGTGCCACAGGACGCGCCATCCAAGCTCTACTACAACTGTCAGTATCACGGCTCTATGGCAGGGGAAATTATCATCCCCAGAGCCGCGCAGATTGATGATCTCAGTGATGTAGATACATCAACGACAGCGCCGACTGATGGGCAGGTATTAACTTGGGACAATGCAAACAGTCAGTGGGAGCCAGCTACAGCGAGTGGCGGCATTGCGTTGACCGACCTCTCTGTTACCACTAATACCGCAGGCACAGCGGCACTTTCATACAGCAACAGCACAGGGGTATTCAGCTATACGCCCCCAGACCTATCTAGCTATATAACTAGCTACACGGTTACCCAAAGCGACGTAACGACTCACCAAGCCGCCCTTTCGATCACTGAATCTCAGATTAGCGATCTTGGAACATATCTGACCGGCATTACCAACGAGAGCATCGGAGATTTATCTGACGTAAACAGCTCTATTACTGGATCGGGTAATCACGTTCTTGGGTGGGACGCTACGAATAGCCGGTGGGACGCGCAAGTTGGCATAACGCCTAACAATGTAAACAGCTATGTAGACTTTCACCTAAACCAAAGTTCGGCAGCAACGAACGAAGTCCTTAGCTGGAATGGCTCAGACTATGACTGGGTAGCGCAATCTGGCGGCATCGCCTTAACTGATATCTCTGTCACAACTAATGCGGCAGGCACGGCGGCGCTGAGCTACAACAATACGACTGGTACATTTAGTTACACCCCGCCAGACCTGTCTAGCTACCTTACCGGCATTTCAAGTCAAAGCATCGGAGACTTATCCGACGTAAATAGCTCCATCACGGGAGCAACTAACTATGTGCTCGGGTGGGATCCTACGAACAGCCGTTGGGATGCCCGCAATATAGGCGCTTACATACATGATCAAGTTGACAATCATTTAAATATCATCACCGCAAGCCAAAATAAAGTTCTTACTTGGACTGGCACGGATTACGCTTGGAGTTCCACCCTTTTTGATCACTCTGTTACGACCACCAGCGCGGGAACGGCGGCGCTTACATACAGTAACACCACAGGGGTGTTCACCTTTACGCCTCCAGACTTATCCAGTTACCTAACAAGCGTAGCGCTAGACGACGTTTCAGACGTAACGATTACATCAGCGTCTAATGGACAGGTACTGAAATACAACGGTACTGCATGGGTGAACGCCGCTGACGCTGGTGGCATAGCACTAACGGATCTGTCTGTTACGACTAATGCCGCTGGTACTGCGGCTCTTAGCTATAACAACTCTACAGGCGCGTTTAGCTACACGCCGCCAGATTTATCTAGCTACTTAACAGGCATTACCGGACAAAGCATCGAAGATTTGTCTGATGTAAACACTATGACCCCGACAGACGGGCAAGTGCTTACGTGGGATAACGCAAATAGTCGCTGGGATGCGGCGTCGCCATCAGGCGGCAGTTATAACGACGCCAGTGTAGATGCTCACCTTAACACCAGCACGGCGGCAACAAACGAAGTATTAAGCTGGAACGGCACAGATTACGATTGGGTCGCACAGTCGGGTGGTGGCGGTGCGTCTGTAACTACCGCAGATACAGCACCAAGCTCCCCGTCCGATGGCGACCTTTGGTACGACACAACCACTCTGCGGCTCTATGTTTATTACAACGACGGTTCTTCGTCGCAGTGGGTTAAGGCTAACCCCTCTGGGAGCGGGTCGGGAGCAAGTGTTGCTGTTCAGGAAACTGCACCGAGCAATCCCAGTTCCGGTGACCTTTGGTGGGATACAGCCGACTTAATCATGGCTGTTTATTACAGTGACGGTGACAGCAGTCAATGGGTGCAAATAGGATAGAGGCGTACTAATGGCAGTTGATTTTCCAAGCAACCCCACTAACGGACAGACCATTACCGTCAGCGGAATCACTTACGCTTACGACTCCACTCAAGGCGTTTGGTCTGACAGCCCCCAAGGTCTGACTCAGGCTATTGACGCGCTGACAGACGTAGATACGTCCACGGTAGCGCCTACTAACGGTCAAGTGCTTCAGTGGAACAGCACAGACAGTGAGTGGCAACCGGCTGACTCATCTGCTGGCGTAACGGTCTACGCAACGATTGACGATCTGCCGTTATCTGGTGTCGCAGAAGGCTCGATGGCGCTGGTTGATTCTACCGACAAGCTCTACATCTTCAGTGATGCGGGGTGGTATTCGATCACTCTGGTAAACATCACGCCATCAATTAGCGGCGTAAACGCCACTTACACCCTTGCTACAGACGGCACGGCTACGGTCGTTACGGTTACCGCAACTGACCCAGAGGGTTTACCTCTCACCTACAGTATTGTTAGTGATACGTCTGGAAACATTGCAACTGTCACTCAGGGCACTGGTGCAAATACCAATCAGTGGACGATTACTCCCAGCACTAACTCTGCGAATGCGGGTAACTTTACTCTGGTGTTTAGGGCCAGTGATGGCGTCAATGTAGCGTCGGCAAGCTCGACGTTTGAGCTTCAATTCTCGGTCGTGAATAGCAACTACACCACAGCGTTAATTACTACGGCAGATAACGGCTTTACCAGCAATAAATTATTCCGCGATAGCTCTGGAAACAATCACACCATTACTGCAAATGGTGACGCAACGCAGAGCACCTTCAGCCCATATAGGCATGGTGGGTATTCGACTTATTTTGATGGGACGGGTGATTATTTAGGTGTTCCTGATGATTCTGGTTTCGATTTTGATGGGGATTTTTGCGTTGAGTTATGGCTGTACAGAGAGGGTGATACATCAGGCACTTATCAATCCATCATTGGGGGCAACGGAAACGGCGTTAATGGATGGACTATCTACATAGAAAACAGCTCAAACGCTCTAAAGTTTTTCTTTAGCTCATTCTTGCTATCAGGTGGAACGGTAATAGATAACCAATGGAATCATGTAGCTGTTACAAGAAGCGGGACATCTCTGCAAATGTTCCTAAACGGCTCGGTTGTCGATAGTGCAACAAATAGCACCACATTTACCGATAGCAGTGGGGGCGGCGGCACAAGAATCGGATATGACTTCAACGGCAACGGTTACTATCAAGGATATATTGCGGATATTCGTATCGTCAAAGGCGCCGCTGTTTACACTTCCGCTTTCACCCCAACAACAGAACGCCTTACAGCAATCACTAACACTAGCTTATTAACCTGTCACTTGCCTTACATAGCAGACGGTTCAACTAACAGCCACGCTATTACTGTAAACGGCAACACCAAGACAGAACCCTTCGGCCCCTACGATTACCAAACCTATTCAGCTAGCAACAACGGCGGGTCTGCGTACTTTGACGGCACGGGTGATTATTTGAATGCGGGAACGGACTCAAGTTTAGCTCTAGGAAGCGGAGATTTTACTTTTGAGTGCTGGATATATCCACCGACTGCAACAATGGCAAATTATGCAGCGATTTATTCAAATACTAGCGAAGGGCAAGGGGATAGCAATGCGTTGCGGTTTGGCAATCTTGGTACAAGTAGTACAACATTAGCCGTCCAAACAGCGGCGTCGTCTATTTTTAATTCAACGTCTGGCGCTGTAAAAGTCGGACAGTGGAATCATGTTGCATTAGTGAGGAACGGCACTGCAACTAACAACATGACCATTTATGTTAACGGCGTGGCATCAGGACAAGGCACTAGCACTGCTAATTTTTCAACAGGCTATGCAACAATTGGCACAAATGTATATGCTGGCGTTCACTACTTATACTCTGGCTATATTGCGGATGTGAGAGTGGTTCAAGGCACTGCTGTCTACACATCTGCCTTCACACCTCCAACCGCACCACTAACAGCAATTTCTGGAACTGGCTTGCTCCTGCCGTTTGATGACGCAGGCATTATCGACAAGTCACAGTCTGTCAAAACGATCACCTTAAACGGCGACGTTAAATCTTCTACGACTCAAAGTAAGTACCTCACTTCGTCAATGTATTTTGATGGGACAGGCGATTACGTTCAAACACCAACAAGTAACTTACTTACTTTTGGATCGGAGGACTTTACCGTGGAAGGATGGTTTTATACTACTTCCACCGGAGCTTATCAGTATATTTTTGATGGTAGAAACGGGGGCACAGATGTTACCTACCTATATCTTAATAATGGTACGGGCCTTTATGCTGGCTACGGAAATGTAAATGACTCCTCCGTTACGACTCTTTCTCTTAATCAATGGTACCACTTCGCATATGTTAGAAACGGAAGTGGAACAAATAATATAACGGTATACATTGATGGCACAGCAGAGTGGCAAATAACTAATACTACAAATTTGTCTAGTACTACGCGAATAACTCTAGGTAGTCGATATACCGGTGCGGATTATTTTGGAGGTTATATGTCTGACGTTCGCATCACCAAAGGTCTTGCTAGATACACAGCTAATTTCACACCGCCATCAGCCGCGCTTGGGGGTTAATAATGGCCGCGTA
>Ga0255768_10002690_pt1 | contig 17818 bp, 16 predicted proteins | sample 071ome_33_FD_179983 | JGI IMG/M metagenome (GOLD analysis project Ga0255768, IMG submission 179983) | Coastal salt marsh microbial communities from the Groves Creek Marsh, Skidaway Island, Georgia - 071412AT metaG (version 2) | ecosystem: Environmental > Aquatic > Marine > Intertidal zone >...
GACCCATTAACCCTTACATTTATTTCTGATTGTCTCCCTTCCATACTCTATACGAATCTTCATCAAAATGTTGTGTGGAAACTTCATAGATGGTACCATCCGTAAGTGCCTCTAATTGGTGAGGTTGACCCGGTCTTTGACGAACAGTGTCTCCCTCTTTCAAATATTCCTCATGTAAGTCAGCGGTTTCTGTGTCAATCCATCTATATATAAACTCACCGTTATCGACGTACCAAGTTTCATCTTTAATCAGATGATAATGCATGGAAAATTTATAACCTTTTTTGAAGACTAATAATTTACCACAGTAAAGTTCATTATTGACAAAAATAATTTCATGTCCCCATCCTTTTGGTATGGTACAACCTGAACATTCGGTGACATTATATACTTTAGGTTTTTCCATTTATTTTATTTTTTTAAAAATATGAAATCCATTTCTTTCACCTGATGATGTTATTAATTCGAAAGAATCGTCTAACATACATTCTTCAACAATTCTTTTAGTTTTTCTCATTTTAGTATCGTCTAATGCCACATAAGATATTCGCTCTTTTAGTTTTGTCCATTCTAAATAAGTGCTATACTCTCCACCATCTAAAATAAGAAAATCTATCTGTTCAGGAATTTTTTCCATGATATAGGGACAAACATTATATGTTTTTACGTCATTATCAAAAAATATTTTTTGTTGGTGTGTGAGTTGTTGTTTAATATCTTTATTGAATTCTAAAAATTCGTTTAATTCTATAATTCTTCCATATAGGAGAGTAACATTGTTTTCAAACGAAGAAAGATTATTTTTTGCAATTTCATAAAATTCTTTATATGATTCTAAACTTATAAAATTAATGTTTTTGTCTATAATTTCTTGAATTACACAATATGTTGAGCCCATACCTTTCCATGTTCCAATCTCTAATATTGTCTCAAAATTATTGTTTGAAATTAATTTTCTTATTTCTTGGCAAAAAGAACTTCCTAATTGTATTTGTCCGTGTGAAGTATTCATTCTAAGTAATTTTTTATTTCGTTAATTAATGATTCAGACATATGATTTTTGTAGTCACCAATAATTCCTTTTCTAGGATTCACGCTTTGTCCTATACCCAAAATCGGTTTATTTTCGATACAGGTAATACCTTTATTATTCATTCTATCTTTAAATGAATCATAGTCATTGACAATTTCTTCATATGTAACTACGGTAACTTTTTTACCTTCAAAAGATTTTACATGTTTCGACCACCGTTCTAAAAAATGATTGGATTTGTCTAAACTATACTTATCTGGATTATAAGGACCCCCAAAAACAAACTCTTCAATGGTATTGTGTTGAGGAAATGCTGTCTTGTTAGTTTTATGATAAAAAAACATACTGGTCATTACATCTAATGGGTCTCGTTTCACATAAACCACGTTATATTTGTCATACACGTAATCTTCAAAAAAATAAGATTGGTGATGAGACTTGAGGATTCTATTACCCTGATATTCTTTTAAGAAATTATCTACCACTTCTTTTGTGTCGATTGGTAAGTTTGCACATTTGTTTTCTCCAAAGCTATTCAGGGTTAAATGAGTACCACTGCGTTCATGAGATACTACAAGTATTGGCTTTTCTAAATTATGTTCCATAGTCCTTTTAAGTTTAAATCTGTTCCTCTTAATCTGAAATTTTTATGAAAAAACTTTTTATTGTTTAAATCTAAAGAATTTACTAAATGTATGAATGATGAATCTATACAATGTATTTCTTCTGCATTTTCTATTAATTTAATATAATCAAATATAGTTTCTGATTTCTCAACGAATATTTTTTTCAACCCATCATTTACCAAATCATAATTAATTCGGTCAACACCATCACTTCCTTTATTATGTATTAGGGCATATTTTTCATTATTTTTATTTAACTTATTGTATAATTCCTGTTCTTTATTCTCATCTCTACGGATATAAAATGATTTCCATCTTTCTTCAAAAGGAATTATTAATTGTGCATAAAATGATTCATCAAATAAAAAAAGAGGTGACATGTTCTCATGTCCGACTCTTAAGTAAAATTTATTTAAATTATTATCACGTATATATTTTACGGCATAAGCGTCATCACCTTTAATTAATTTCAATTTACTTAAGTCACGATACATGAATTTTACATTATCATAATTGTTTTCCTTTACAAATAAAAATATTTCTTTGTGTTGTTTGTAAAGTTTTCTAACTAACCCATTACAAATAATGTGGTCACCCAAACCTAAGTGGTGATGTATGTATATTTTACTTTTTGACGTCATTAATAATTTTTTTCCAATAATCTAATAATAATATATTTTTATCTATATTGTATTTTTCATCAAATATATTATCACTAACATCTTTGATAAGAATGTGGGGGATATTATATTTTTTAAAACTTTTGGATATTGGACCTTGTTGCATTACAGGAACTGAGCCTGAAAATATGATTTCGTAATTTCTATGACAATCCCATCCGTTTCCTCTTAACGATAAGACATATTTATATTGTTTTATCTTATTGATATAATCTTGAAAAGATAATTTTGTTTTTTCCACCTCAACAAAACTGAGTTTTGATAACTTTTGAATTATTGATTGTCTATCTGGACTAGTTAAAGAATGGTAAGGTATATAAATTTCATTCTTCTTTTTTTCCCATTCGTTGTGGTCATTTAGATTTTCTTTTAAAAAAATTAAATTATCACCTAATCTTTCATACTCTTGAAACCCTATCGGGATAAATGATAATTTATCAAAGTCTTCTGATGGTGGATTACTGGCGAACCAATGTATTAAATTTGGGTTGGATAGAATACTTTTAAAGTTGTTATTTATGTCTATTGAATAATCTGAAATACCTGTGACTAAAATAAATTTAGTTTTTATTTTTGGCAAAAAATCTCTACTAAAACTTCCATTAACAATAAAATCAGTTTTAACAAAAATGGTGTCCCCATCCTTCAGTTTATTAATGTCCAAGTGATTAGGATTTTTTCGACTTACCCCGTGTTGTCTATATATTTCATCAGATAAATCGAGGGAGTAATCACATAACTCAGAAATACAGTTGTAACAAATAATCATAACTTGTAGAACTGTTTTAAGACCGTCCAGTCTTGAGTTGTTGGTGTCCCGTCAGGATTTATTCTTTCACCGACAAATCTATAGTCTTCTCTTGGAACAGGAAATGGTTTACCTACGTAAAAATCGTCATGTTCTATCATATCATTCTCAAAAATACTATATATTCTTTTCAAGAACGTTTGGTCTAATCCGTAACTAAAAGTTTTATCTTTACAAAACTTATCAATCATATCTGTCAAAGGTAAAGTGTTACCTTTGATTCCCCACATACCGGCTAATATTCCAATATTATCATTACCATAAGGTATTCTATGTGCTGGGTGGTCTCTCATTACGTGTAGAGACTTATTTGATTCTATCCACTCATTAACTGCGTAAACCTCTCTATTAGTCAATCTTGAATCACAATCTCTGAAAATTGCATATTCGCAATCTTCTATATCTGCAGCCAAAAAACGCCAAAATGGACCGAAAGGTTTACCTTCCATGTTTATAGTAATACTTCCATTCTCTTCAATTTGTTCAATAAATGTTTTAGGGACTGATTCGTCATAATAGAATATTCCTTTCCATCCTGGATAAAATTCTTCTATCTGTTTTGAATTAATGACAGCCCCTTCAGTGTATAAAGGGTTATCTCCCCATAAACTAAAACTTACATACTTCATCGTTGATTCTTAAATAATTTTTCATAGGACTTTTGGTTGTCAACCTCATGTCCTTGTGTTTTATGTGAATCTAACTGAAGGTGTGTCAACCACCCTTGAGTTAAAAATTGTTGTTTACGTCTGTGGTGTAAGAAGAATGTGATTGAACGTTCGTGTGCGTGACCACAAGTTTCAGTGTCTTTAATGTAGTCTACTAAAGGTTCCATCCAATTCATATATTCGTTGAAAACATCGGACCTAAATGTGGTATTTGATGTTGATGACCATAATGAATTTGGATTTTTATTAATCATGTTACTAAAATGACGTACCAAATCGAATCTATGAACTTGTGCAATTGCAGGTATAATATGTTCAACCCATCTCGGGTTGGTTATAAATTCCATTCTCATGGAGATGGGGTTATATCCAATAGAGTCAACATTCATGTTATACAATTTAGTATGTCTTTGGTCTATAAAATCATCCAAAATAACGTCATACTCAAATAGGTTTACATAATCAGATTTAATCAAATTGTTTTTCCATAACGCATACCATCCAGTGTAAGATGTAAACAATGGGTATTGTTCTCTGTTGTGTTCAAGGTCACGGGCAACAATAACATTATCTAATTCCGTTAGTTTATCGGTGGGTCGACTACCTAAGAATACGTAGGTATAATTGTATAAGTTTTTAAACTTTTGATTTTCTTCAAAACCTAAGATAAGGTCTTGGTCATGACAGAAGATAAATGTTTCAGCTCTGTTTTTAGTGTTGATATCGATAGGTAAATTTGATTGATATCTTTCAGCAAATTTAACACGATTGTCTTCCCATTGTTGATTGGTTTGACCGATTGAAAGGTGAGTGACTCTAACCATGGTAGTCACACCAACTTTAACACCGTCCAAGTGATTAGGGAGGGTAAATCCTAAATCATAAAAGTGGAAACCCTCAATACTCTCATCGAAGTTGTGTTTTACTTTTGTTTTATCAAAAGCGATAAAAAGACCATCAACGATGATAGTCTCTTCTACTTTTTGTCCCAAATCTTTAGAGTAAGAACTGGTCCATTTTTTACCTTCATGTTTGTGATTTACGATACCATACATATTTTCAGGAACTGACCACCACTGAGAGTTTGATGGTAAAAATTTTGTTCCTGCTAATCCAATAATTCCGTAGTCGTCATTTTTTTTAAAACACTTGAGTAACTTCTCACCCCAATTCTTTGTATCAAATTCTAAGTCATCGTGAATTAAAACAACGATGTCATTAGATGATTCATTAATTATTTCATTATAGGTTTGTGATAATGATTTTTCACCATTATTCACTTTTTCTATAATTTCGACTTCTTTGAACATCACAGTCTTTTGGATGTAGTCAATATAGTCTTGGTTGTGTTCTCTTGTGCTAAATCCTACGGTAATCATTAATAATATTTTTTAGTTTCCTGTAGAACCAAAACCGTTATCACCACGGTCTTTGTCGTCTACGTTTAATACTCTTTGAAGAGTTACATGTTTTCCTGCTGTTACAGAAGATAATACTGCTTGTGCAATTTTATCTCCTACTTCTATGGTATGAGTTTCGTTACTCAGGTTGATTAGAATAACTTGAACCTCACCTGTATATCCTTGGTCTATCGTTCCTGGCGTGTTAACCACAGATAATCCTTTCTTTAATGCCAAACCACTTTTTGGCCTAATCTGAACTTCGTAACCTTCGGGGATATCTAAAAATAAACCAGTCGGAACTAAGTCTCTTTCCAAAGGTCCAAGTGTTACTTTTTTATTTGCCCTTAAATCGAAACCTGAATCGGTTGAATATTCGTAAACCGGTTCTTTATTAACCGATTTATAGGTGTATTTTAAAATGGTTTTGGGCATCATTTGTTGAATGTAGCTTTCATTCAACGCTTCCATGTCTAAGTTCAAACTATCTAATAGTTTCTGAGGGTCATTAAGGTCCATACCACTCATACTTTTTTGTAGGTCTTTTAACATTTTAAGACCTTCAGTCATATCTTTAAATTTTCCCATTATACTAAGTTATAAAGTTTATCCATTAATTTTGCTAATACGTCCACATCCTCTTCACAGTAAGCCGCGATTGGGTCTAATGCTTCAGTTTCCCAATAGGTTTGGTGAACGATGTTTCCTGTCACCTCTCCGTCTTTAGGTGAGGAAACACCCATGGATACACACATCAATTCTAATGATGCCATTGAGAAGTTGTTACCAAACTTCCAAATCTCCATAGTGTCCACCGCTTTCATCTCCCACGGTTTTGTGTCGTATTGTGGAAGAATTGACGGTGGTTTCATTCCATTGATAATCATACGTTTACCAATCATTGGAATATCAAAGTTTTTAATATTATGTCCACAAAGGTAAAAATCTAACTTACCTACTTTGGTAAGTAAGTTTTTGATTTCTTGCAACACTTCAATCTCTTGGTCTGAAGAGAATGTCTGTTTGTGTATATTACCGTCAGGGGCATAAAAGGCAAAAGACGCCACTATTATTTTGGCAAACTCAGGAATGAGCGCGGCCTTGTTGTAAAACATATCTTCAACAGAATTACCTTCCTCTTCAGGGTATCGTTTTACAATCCAGTTTTGATAAGACTCAAACAATTTTGCAAGTTCGGGTTTGTTTTTTTTCAATGTCTTGAAGTCCTGCTCAATCCCAACAGTCTCTAAGTCAAAAAATAATAGTTTTGTCTTTGGTAGGTTTATCATCTTGTAATCTCCTTGTAAATTTGTGCTCTTGTTTCTGTTACAATATTTAAGTCGTATGTCTTTGATACGGTTTCGTATAATCTTTCACCCAAATCTTCAGCCCATGACGGGTTGTCAATAAGTTTCTTCATCCATTTTGACCAATCGGAGTGGTTTCGTCTTTCTTCAACTAAAAGTGCGTTACCATCAACAAAGTTACCGTTTTTAAGTGAATGTTTCAAGTCAATAGTGTAAGGACCAATGTTAGAGGCAATAAGTGCCTTTTTGTAGAAACCAGCCTCGATAACTTTTAATTGAGATTTAACTCTGTTAAAAATATGGTTTTTTAGTGGGGCTAACGATACATCAAAGTTAGCGTAATTTTTTGCGTATGATGTTACAGGTTCAGTCCATACACGAGTGTAAAATGGATTTTCTTCTAAAGTGTATTTTTCATTAGGAAGATATTTCAACAAAAATTCCTTATGTTCAGGGGTAATCATTTCATAATTTTTTGTAAATATCTTTTCATATTGTGACCATACTGTTTCGTGAGGTAGTATAGGTCGTTGTTTTTGTTCACCTGTTTGTGGATTGATTTCGGTGATGGTACCTCTAATATCAAACCCACATAGATATAAACTGAATTTATCTTTTTGAGAACTTAATTTTCCAAATGCACCTTCCAATAACTTTAAGTCGTGTAAGTGGGATGAACCACCTAACCAACCAAAACGCAATTTATCAGAAGGTTTGGTTTCCGCCATAAACTGAGGTTCTTTTGGGTTAATCGCATTGGGTAAGATGAATACATTTTTATTGTATTTTTTAATTTCGTCTGCAAAAATAGTGGTCGTAGTGGTTACGTATTGTGCAACTTTCAAATTGTCTACAATCTTTTTATGTAATTCGTTTTTAATTACAAGACTGTGTGCCGGGTGTTCTTTTGTTGGTAGCCAATAATCATCCAAATCCATAACCGTAACAATACCCATTTTTTTTAGGGCTTGTACGATTTGAATAGAAGCCACGGGGTCTTTCCCGATAGACCTGTGGTAACAAACCATATCATACTGTTTCCAATAGTTAAGGTCATTAATTTTTGGTTCGTAATCTATATCTACATGGAAATCTTCAGGAAAAGATTGTTGTAAGAAAATGTGAGGTTCTACAGAACGGAATTTACCCACCCCTGTTCTGTCAGAGGGTAGTACTAATACTTTTATCTTTGACATACTTTCAATTTTGTTAAAAGTATAAGATAAAATCAGTAATAAGAAAAGGGGGTGGTTACTTAACTTTCTTAATTTTTGTTACACGACCTTCAAACACATGTTTACCAACTCTTAATTGTAAAGATTCGTTGGTTTTTGTATTTCCTTCAGTTAACATACCTGAATTTTGTAGTTCTTCTCTAACCACATCTCTAACAGTATCTCTAACAACATCTCTAATCATTTGTTTTAGGTCTCCGTTGTTAGATGATGATGGTACTGATACATTCTCGGATACTGCTTGTTGTGGTGTTTTACCCATCAGTCTCTGTGCCCCTTCGATAACATCATCTGAAAGAACTGTACCACTACCACCACCGAAGTTAGGTTGTTGGATTGGGTGTTCCATCATAAGTTGTTTAATCTCATCAGGTAATTTAGAATTCTGAATTCTATCCTCAGTCATTGGTTGTGGTTGAGTCATTTGTTGTGTTGGTTGTTGTGGGACTGATTGTAACATATCCTGAGGGATATTGTAATTGGCGTTAATATTTTCACCCATAGGTAGGTTACCTTGAGCTTGTCCTGGTTTAATTCTGTCTGACGCGTCCATAATTTTTTTGGACATCGCTAATTTTTGCATTAAATCGTTATTCATTTTCTGTATTAAATTGTGCGTTGATTATGACTCTTGTCATGCTCTTATCACCATTAAAGTTATAGCCAGGTCGTGGAGTTGTAAAGTTATCACCGGTAGGTTTGAAGGTCATTACCTTATCTAACCTAAATAATCTCCATCCTGGTAAGGGTTGTTCCCCTGTTCTGGCGGTGTGGGAAGCACCTTCCATGTCCCACGCTCTTAATACTCTGTTTCCAGCTTTTGAGAAACCCAAACACACAGGTTCAATCGTTCTAATACCACGACCACCTGGTTCATCACCGTCATAAAATACGGTAACGACTTGTTTTTGTTTGATTGCTCTTTGGACATCATCCATTGATGCGACTTCCAAAAGAACACTTCTAAGAGTTTCTTGTAGTTTCATTATTCTTCTACCTTGTATGGTTTTTTGTAATTAAACTTATTAACTTTGATATCCTCTGTTCTTTCGTTGATGTCGTTAATTGTTCCTGCATCAAAATTATGAACGTCTAAAAATCCTCCTGTACCTCTACCTTCAGCATCTCCATCTGCCATTGCATTTGGATGTTCCGCAGAATACTTGTCAGAAACTGGGGAATAATCATTACGAGGAAAAAGTCTTGCTCTTTCTTGGTCTGCAATTTCAGACAACTTGTTCTTCGGTTGTGAGAAATCTAATTTGTCATTCTGTTCAGCCATTTTAAATTAACCTTTTAAATCTTTTTGTGATACTTTCTTGTATTGAAGTATCAAATTTATTTATACCCTTTTCGTGTTTATCGTGAGGGTTTATATTCATACCATTTTTTTCATGGTTGTCAATGAATTGGTTTTCCATTCCACCATCCATTTTTCTTTTCTTACCTCCGTGGTCTACGGCTCTCCAGTGGTCCAATACATGATTACACCAGTTTTTCATTCTATCTCCACCGTTTAACACGTAAGGGGCTTCTTCTTTTTTACCACCATAAGAATCAAACCAATTTTTAATTCTTTTTATTTGTTGGTAAGTTGCCATACCTGATTCTCTTAATTCTTTGTTTCTGTTGAAACCTTCAGTATTAGAGTCTCCTTCTACCATCCCACCACATTCTTCCAAATGTTTTAGTAATGATTTGGGTAATTTGGCTTTTCTATCGTAAAGATTTTTATTCATCTTTTAATAGTCTTTGTAGTTGTTTCATACTGATACCTTCTTTACCTGCTAGTTTTTTCAGTGCTTTGATGTTTCTCAGTATGATATTTGATACTGATTCATCTGAAGGTCTAATATCATTATCTGCGTCCTTACTAACCAATAAATCTTCTCTCATTTTCATGATTTCTTCTTTGGTAAAGACTTTTTCTTTTTCATAAAGTCTCATTCTTGTGAATGAACCAGGTAATTTTTTCTTTTCTAACTTTGGGTCCTTACCCATTTCTTCAGCTCTTTCTTCAGCGTTATCAACACCTAACTCGTTTTCCAAATACTCAATGGTGTCCATGAAACCCATATTTTCAGTCTCTCCCCAACCGAAAGCACCTGACATATCTTCTTCACCGACGTATCTTCTGAAACCTAAAGCGTAAGGGTCCTGTGCCGTTCTTGTTGCTGCCACTGTTTGGTCAGTTGTTTTTCTTGGTGAAACATGAGGGTCAACAATTGGGATTTTTGAACTTAGCATAGTTCCATCAAAATCGACTAATTCTTTCATCTCACCACCTTCATCGTTATTTGATGTTAGTTTCTTCCATTCAGAATGAGACTTACAAGGCATAAAACCACCATCGTGTTTGTGAGTGCCCTCACAACCTAATTCTGCTGCTTTCAATTTAGCTGCGGATTCTTTTCTGAAGATGTTAGACTTAATCATACTCATTTTTACTATAAATACAACAAAGAAAGTATTTATCATAAAAAAGGTAATGGCAGGTCAGAACATCAACAATTATAATTTCAAAAGATTCAAGGTAAGGCTAGATAGAAGTGAATATTTCGACTTAACTTTGGTTTCGGATGAAAGGGATTATGATGATGAAGTAATCTTTTCTTCAGACATCATCGCACTCAATGATGGTAATCGCCTGCCCGTTAATATTGACCTAACAAAAACAGGTTCAACAACGCAACCAACACTTTATTGGGGACTTTCAAATACTGCCAATACTCTAACTTCGTTAAATTATTATAATCCAACAAAAAAGGACCTAACGTGTTATACAGGATTCACAGGTTTATGTGATGCTGGTCTTACAATGATTGATGTCGGATTATTCGACAAGATTACAGGTAATACCTTATATTATTCTATGGGTGTGTTTAATAATAAAACTCACGACCCATTGTATCATGACAGAAGGATGAAACTACATCCTGTTAATACATTTGCCAAATCACCAAATCATAGATTTTCAGGGAAAACAAATGAAACCGTATATAATATTGTAAATAAATCTGCATCCACAATTGGGTATTACCAAGAATTATACGGTGGTTTCTTCCAAGGATTCTATAAGTTACATGGTTACGATTATGAAGTCTTACCTGAAAGGGTAAATAAGGGTTGGACTATGGAGACTCTAATCAAACCACGTCAGGTTGAAGAGTTTACATTGATGGACCGTCAAGAATATTTGAATGATGTTTATCCTGATAATAAGGGGACGTTCTTCTTCTTCGGTGCAAGGGCGGAAAATAAATTCTACCATCCTGCTTCAGGAACAGCGGTTAATCACTCTGATTTTTCATGTGACTTTGATATTCAAATTAGTGGTGGAACACAATGGACGTATGACCGAGTTACTTCAGACTTAGGAAATTGTTTTAAAACTTGTGCTTGTTCAGACACAGGAGTAACCTCATCAAGTTGTTTTAATATCTATCCTGTTACCGCAACAACAGTCACAAAAACCAACGGATTAGAGTGTAAGAGTTGTAATGTTAATTGGACAGGTGAAACAGAGGACCCTCGTTTTGATATCCTCTCAAACGCCATGTCACTACGATTGAGTGGTGACCCTAAAAACCCACACTTATGTGTTAAATACATAAAATATACTGGTGATTGTGTAACCACAGGAACATGTGATACCACAGGATTGACATATTCATCAGGGTATTGTATAAATGAAATCTGTTCAACTAAAGGTATCTACGATGTTTGTGGTTTCCCAATTTCAGAGTCAGAAAGAACCTTAGAAAGATGGGTAATGTTAACTGCGGTCTTTGAGAGGTATCGATACCTTGAAGATTGTGATTTATTGAATGTTGGTGGTTTGGGTGATATACGAAGGGAAACCTATACAGCATCGACGTATGGGGTTCCAACCAATCTGATACAACCTGGAGGTCTTAATGCCGAGAAGATAACTGAGATTCAATGGACGCAAAAATGGTTAAATCAAGTTGATGACCGAAGAGGTGTTTTAAGACTTTATGTAAATGGTTATCTTTTTATGGTGATTGAGGACTTTGAGGAAATTATTCCACACGAACTTAATACTGAAAAAGAAAAACAAATTGGCGTCCCTTACTCTATTTCTTGGGGTGGTGGAACACAAGGTTTAAGGGAAAGTTTAATTCCAAGTTCTTGTGATGCTGTCGAAGGTCCGTATATACAGGACCCTGAATTAATGCCGAATGAAGTATTGTCCGGTACGTCTTTAAGTGGTCTAACCACAGATATTGAGATGGAACAAAACTTTGGTGGAACCTTTATGGGTGGTGTGTCTAAATTTAGATTCTATGTGGAACCATTGAGTTCTCCACAAATTCAACACAATTTTAGAATTGAAAGAGATGATTACGACTTATTTGATTTTTGGTGTCCTAATTGTTTGGAAATTCTTACTCAATGTTATTTCGACTTCAATGTCGACATTGCAAGTTGTAATTTTGATTTTATTGCCAATGATGTTGCATGTTCTTTTGATGCTAACTGCTTCCAAATTACACCTACACCGACACCGACACTACCTATAATTGTGTCCCCATCTATTACTCCAAGTGTTTCTATAACACCTTCTGTCACACCATCGATTACTGCCACTCCATCTATTAGTCCATCAGTAACATTAACACCGACAAGTTCTATTACCCCATCAGCATCTATTACACCGTCAATAACTACGACCCCTTCAATATCGATAACTCCGAGTATTTCAGTTAGTCCATCGGTATCGGTAACACCGTCTATAACTTCATCAGTGACTGCTACAGTAACTCAAACTGTTACACCATCGGTTACTCCATCAGTAACACCAACCCAATCGGTTACTCCATCAGTAACACCAACCCAATCGGTTACCCCATCAGTAACACCAACCCAATCGGTTACTCCATCAGTAACACCAACCCAATCGGTTACTCCATCAGTAACACCAACCCAATCGGTTACTCCATCAGTAACACCAACCCAATCGGTTACCCCATCAGTAACACCAACCCAATCGGTTACTCCATCAGTAACACCAACCCAATCGGTTACTCCATCAGTAACACCAACAAATACGCCAACCCAATCGGTTACTCCATCAGTAACACCAACACAAACAGTTACTCCATCAGTAACACCAACCCAAACAGTTACTCCATCAGTAACACCAACCCAAACAGTTACCCCGAGTAGTACGGGTGTTGTTGGATTTACAACGACACTAAATGTGACGGTAGTTCAAGGTTTTGAAAGTCCATTAACGGGATTAACATTATGGTACGCTTTTGTTTCTCAGCCATACACTAACATTCAACCGTATGACCCATCATTAAATTGGGTGAGTGGTGGAACTTACAATAGTATCAATGACTGTACCCAAGGAGGTTCTCCCGCATCAAATCCTTTGACTATCGATGTTACGGGCACACCATTTGAATTTTATGGGTTGGTAGTACATTTTAGAAATTCCGATGGAACGGTAATTTATGGAATGAGGGGGGATGCGTTATGTAATTGGTCATGGAATAATATTTACACATATTACTCATTAATACAAGTACTAAATTATGATAGAACCTATAATATTCAACATAAAATATTCCCTAACACTTCGGCGATTACTCCATCACCTACACCATCAGTAACACCAACCCAAACAGTTACTCCATCAGTAACATTAACACCGACAAGTTCTATTACCCCAACTAATAGTGTTACTCCAACGCCATCTATCACTCATACATCATCTGTAACACCAACACCAACTCCAACACCAACAGTGACTACGAACACATCATTAAACCTTATGGTCAATGCACCAATAATTAAGTTTAACAATAATGATATTAGGGCAGAATTTTATAATAATATTAGCTCTCAACCCATTAACCAAATATTTTCACTTTTATTAGCTCAAACTAATGGTGTATTAGACTCCACTGAATTACAAAACTTGATGGACGCTGCGTATGAAGATTACAATTATGGTAGTTATCCTCTTAACCCACCACTATATATTGATGGTCTAGGTAACCCAATAGGATACTACGGGCCTGGTTATGGTGACCCTCAGGTTGGACAACAACTTTATGATGGTAATGGTAACTCAATTAATACCGCAGGTGCTACATATACCGAAACAAGTAATACGTCTTTGTTAAATGATGTGAATCAGAATTTTGGTGACAAACAGTTTAATGGAGGTACCTTTAGATTTATCGGATGGAATAGTTCAGGTGTGGTAGTTAATGTTATAGATATAACGATACCATCACCATCACCTACACCATCACCTACACCTACACCAACGGCTACCCCGAGTAGTTCGGCGATTTAATAAATTTGGATTATAAAACCACAATACTTATTTAAGTGGAATTTTACATAAAGAAAAATAGTACCCTACCAAAACTTCAAGTGGAAGTTATTAATGAGTCGAGAAACGGTTACAACCAACTCGACCCTAATATTTCTGCGTCTACTGTAACGTTCTCTATGTCCCATGTTGAAAATGATATTTTCAAGATTGCTAATTCTCCAGCAACTATTAAAGTCATGGATGATGGAAGTGGGTATATTCTTTCATACCAATTCACAAAAAAGAATACCAATAGAAATGGTAGATACAAAGGTGTGTTTACAATCATCAATGAAAGAGGAACATATGAAATTCCAATAAATGAAGACTTATTTATTCAGGTTTCAGATTCTTTTGTTGATACTAATATGTGTTGTAGGAGAAATAATGTAAGAATATCACCAACCCCATCAAGAACACCAACACCTACACCTTCGGTTACCCCAACCACTTCGGTAAGTCCAACACCAACCCCAACAGTCACTAAAACTGCAACTCCGTCAGTAAGTATCACACCTTCAGTATCGGTATCACCATCTATTACTCCGAGTGTATCTATTTCGTCTTCAGTTACTCCAAGTGTTTCAATAACACCATCAATTACGACTTCGGTGACTTCAACACCTTCAGTAACTATTACATCAACACCAACAATCACTGTAACTCCTTCTACCACGGTAAGTCAAACGCCAGGTGCGTCTGTAAGTATAACACCAACACCATCAATAACACAAACGGTATCACCTACTATAAGTGTGAGTGTAAGTCCATCAATAAGTGTAACTCCAACATCTTCTGTAACACCTACGGTTACTCCAACAATCACGCCTACGAATAGTGTGAGTTCTACACCAACACCAACAATTTCTATTAGTAATACACCAGGTGCTTCAACAAGTGTTACTCCAACAAATACTCCAAGTGTGAGTATTACTAACAGTGTATCGGTGACACCATCTGTAACCCCTTCTATGACTGTTTCTGTGACGACAACTCCAACTATTTCGATAACTACGTCTACAACTCCGACTATTTCGGTAACTACGTCTACAACTCCAACTATTTCAGTAACTACGTCTACAACTCCGACTTTGAGTCCAACAAACAGTGTAACACCTAGTATTACACCTACCATTTCTATTAGTAACACTCCAAATTCATCTTTAAGTGTAACTCCAACTTCTACAGTAACACCAACAATAACTTCTTCAGTTACGTCTACTCCAACAGTTAGTACTACACCTGATGTTTCTGTAACAGTAAGTATAACACCAACATCAACCCCTACTATTACACCATCAGTCACTTCTACGGTGACTCCTTCAGTATCTCCAAGTGTTACAACTTCTGTAACTCCAACATTGACACCAAGTATTAGTAGTAGTATTACACCATCAGTAACACCTACAATTACACCTTCATCCACAGTAAGCTCCACACCTGACGTTTCTGTAACAACAAGTGTAACTCCAACATTAACCCCATCATCGTCCACACCATGTTGTGATACATGGACTCTATATGGTGGTAATGGTACATGTATAAACCCGGCAGAATTTATTGTTACCGATTGTGATGGTAACATATCCACAGTAGTTGTCAATCAACTTGATACTGTTGTCGTATGTGCTATATATGTTGAAGATAATAATGCGCCTATATGTAACGCCTCTGCAACACCATCAGGAACATGTGTTTGTCCTAGTCCAACGCCTACGACAACACCTTCAGTTACTCCATCAATCACACCAACTGTTACACCAACAGTAACGGTTAGTACTAGCCAACCTTGTTGTGAAGATTATGAAATTTATGCGGGAGGTGTACACCAAACAGGTGTTACTATTAATTATGTGACCTGTGATGGAACTCCTGTGACCGTTGTTTATCCTTCGAATTATCTCAACTATATCTATTGTGTTAGAAAGGGTAGTATCACTGCCAACGATTGGGATGTAACTATCACACCAATATCTCCATGTATATGTGTGAGTCCAACACCAACACCAACAATGACCCCATCGAATACGCCAACATTAACACCATCAGCTAGCGTCAATGCGGTTACTACTATGTGTTTGAATTATAACTGGAAAGGTGTTGGTACACCTACTATATCTAATTTAGGAGAAGTGCGTTCGAACGGTAATGGTACATCATCAACGGTAACTCAATTCCGTTTCACCCCTAATTCATGTGTCCCTTATGATAATAGTGTATACTTTGCTCAATTTGCACAAACTTCAATAGGTAAAAAATTGACCGTATACTTTGGTAATCAAACAGCATCTTATACAATTACTTCAATTTATAGAAGTCCAGCGTTTTATGGTAATTGGATAGTAAATGTTACTCATGATGTTGGTGCGGTTAGTACTAGTTCTTTCACATGTCATGCTTGGCATCAATTCTGTTTCGAATACGTGGCGGGACAAGGTGCGTTACTACAAGAAAGTTTATTTGATATTGAGCAAGAAGATGGTGGACGTATTTTATTGGAACCTATCCCACCTGTTCCTTCTAATTCACCAACACCAACACCAACTCGAACTCCTTCAGTCACAGTCTCAACTTCGGCACCACAGCGTAATTTATTAGTTGATAACTTAGGTAATTACATTGTTACCGATGACACCGATTTCTTGGTAATGTCAACAGGACCAGTTCCTTCACCAACACCATCTAAAACTGTTACACCTACATCAACAACAACACCAAGTATTACGCCGTCTATTAGTGTTAGTTTAACACCGAGTATTACCCCAACATCAACCATTACATCTACACCATCAGTAACTAAAACAGTAACACCTTCAATCACACCATCAGTTGCATCTCCAATATCATCTAATTTATTAGTTAATTTAGATGCAAGAAATACAAGTTCATATCCAGGAACAGGTACGGTGTGGACCGATTTACAGGGTAACTATAATGGTACTTTAGTTAATGGACCGACATATAACTCTACGGATAAGTCTATAGTTACAGACGGTATTGATGATTACATTTTATTAAGTAATGTTGCAGGTACTGGTAATGCCACCCAATCATTTACATATGAATTATGGGTTAAACCTGATGATACGGATGGTAACATCATGTCAATGTCAGAATCAAACCCACAAAATGGTTGGAACATGCCACCGATAGCTGCAGAAGCAGGAAAATTTAGAGGTAAGATTTGGACGAATAACTATCTTTACTCAACGACACCATTCAATCAAGGTCAGTGGTATCAAGTGGTACTGGTTTGGGATTTTGCAAACTCAACACAAAGTCTATATATCGATGGTGTATTGAATGATAGTGAGACTGGTGTTTCATACGTATCAAGTGGTGTTGATAATGATATCTTCTTCGGTCAACAAAATCCTGGTGCCGATAACACTGGAGACTTTAGAGGTGAATACGGTATTATTAGATTATATAACTCTGCATTAACATCATCACAAGTATTGAATAACTTTAATGCTACTAACCCTTATTATATTGCACCATCCCCAACACCGACACCATCTATTACACCATCTATTACTCCAACAAGTAGTGTAACGCCGACATCGTCAATTACTCCAACACCTTCTTCTAGTGTATCGTCTTCGTCTGTATGGCAATTAAGAAGAATTGATAATTTTAATGACTGTTCAATAGATACTACGGTGTATAGGGCAATTAATACTTTGGGTGCGGTATCATCTAATTA
>Ga0255768_10002694_pt1 | contig 17791 bp, 28 predicted proteins | sample 071ome_33_FD_179983 | JGI IMG/M metagenome (GOLD analysis project Ga0255768, IMG submission 179983) | Coastal salt marsh microbial communities from the Groves Creek Marsh, Skidaway Island, Georgia - 071412AT metaG (version 2) | ecosystem: Environmental > Aquatic > Marine > Intertidal zone >...
TGGTTCACATGGGTTTCAGATTCATTAATTCTGATGATGCATTTGAAAGAATGCTAGATAAAGCGGGATTAGATGCAAAAAACCCTGACCATGTATTTAGTCCTAAGGGTCAAGAAATTAGAAAGAGCGCAGTAGAGCTCACCGGTAAAAAGCTAGAAAGTGCAATCTATAATAGACTTGGTATGGTTATTGATGGTACCGGTAAAGACTACGACAAGATTAAGAATCAAGTTACTAAGTTAAGAAGAATCGGTTACGAATGTGCTATGATCTTTGTTAATACTAATCTACAAACAGCAATCGATAGAGATAAAAACCGTAGACGAAGCTTAGGTGCAGATGCGGTAACTCAAATGTGGAACGAAGTACAAAAGAATATCGGTAAATTCCAAAACTTATTTAAAGGCCAAATGTATATCGTTGATAACAATGAAGGCCAAGACATTAATAAAGCTACAATGCCTGTTTATCGCAAGATGAAGAAATGGGTAGATAAAGAACCACGTATGCCGCAAGCACAAGCTTGGATGGCGCCTAAGAAAAAGGCATAAAAAGAATTTGAAAGATTTTATACTTCGTGTATAAATAAAAGTGGATGCCGAATAATTCGGGTCCTTATTTGTTAAACCTTGCTTAATAAAGGAGGTCATGAAATGACTAATCTAGCATTTGGGAAAGTATTCCCACCCTCGTTCGTTGGTTTCGATCGTCTATTTGACGAATTAGAAAGATTTTCATCTGTAGAACAACCAACGTATCCCCCTCACAATATTGTAAAGACTGGCGAAGATCGTTATGTCGTTCAATTGGCTGTTGCTGGTTTCTCCCAGGATAACCTTGAGATCGAAGTTAATGACAACGTTCTAACAATTAAAGGTGAGATCAAAGAGAAAGATCCTGAAGGATATGACTTTATCCATAAAGGAATCTCAGCACGTAAGTTCAAACGTTCATTTACTCTTAACGAATATGTTGAGGTTAAAGGTTCAGAGCTTGTCAACGGTATTCTAACTATCGGCTTACAGCGCGTCGTTCCAGAAGAGAAGAAGCCACGTAAGATTGAAATTGGTAGTGGTGCTGCACAGCAAGAACTATTGTTTGAAGGTTAAAACTTAGGGGGAGTTTCGGCTCCCCCGTTCATAGGAATTATATTATGAGTGATATCAAAATCGTACGTCTTTCAACTGGTGAAGAACTAATCGCAACAGTTGAACCAATCAAGACTGAAACATCTGCTGGTCTAAAGCTTAAAGATGTTGCAATCCTAATCCCAACACAACAGAACTCACTTGGTCTTGCACCATTCATGGCATATTCAGATGCTGCTAATGGTATGAGTGTGGATCATTCGTTTGTAATGTTCATGGTAGATCCAGTATCAGATCTAAAACAACAATATCAAAACATGTTCTCTAAGATCATGACTCCAGAATCGGCTGATAAGAAAATTATTGTGTAAATAGTATGTACAAACGTACACAACTATGTTATAATATTAACTTATCAACTGGAGAATTGATTTGGAATTTTACACGTCTGTAGTCCGTTACGGCAACATCCTGCTTTATCGCGGGTATAAGGACAATCATCGCTATGAGGAACGTATCAAGTTCTCTCCTACGATGTATGTTGCTAATGCAAACGGCACTGCATTTACCTTAGATGGCACACGAGTTGCTCCTAAACTATTTGACACCATGCGCGACGTAAAGGACTATGAAGCGCAATGGAATGGTGTATTTGGTAAAGATCAGACTCTGTATGGTAACAAGAACTTTGTTGCACAGTTTATCCAAGAGAAGTTCCCTGGCGAAATCAAATTCGATCGTGATCGTATCAATGTATCCACTATCGATATCGAGGTTGCATCAGACGACGGATTCCCTGAACCTGCCGAAGCAAACCACGAAGTTATTTCGATCACAATCAAAAACAATATTGACAACATCTATTATGTCTGGGGTCTATATGATTATGATGTGAGCAAGTCCATCATGACAGACAACAATGTTCGTTATACCAAATGTTCATCAGAACGTGAGCTACTCATTCAGTTCGTTGCGCATTGGCACAGCGGAGTTCATTGTCCGGATGTTATTACAGGTTGGAACACGCGATTCTTTGATATACCGTATTTGGTCAATCGTATTCACAAACTATTCGGTGAAGACATGGCCAAGAAGATGTCTCCATGGGGTTTGATCCAGTCACGTGATATTCGTGTGGCTGGACGATCTCAACAATCATGGGATCTACAAGGTATTGCTCAGCTTGATTATCTCGAACTGTTCAAGAAGTTCGGCTACTCTTATGGTGCACAAGAATCATACAAACTGGATCACATTGCTCACGTTGTTCTTGGTGAACGTAAACTATCATACGATGAGTACAGTAATCTACATTCCCTCTACAAACATGACTTCCAGAAGTTCATTGACTATAATATCAAGGACGTAGAACTGGTTGATCGTCTCGAAGATAAGATGGGACTGATTACTCTAGCACTAACTATCGCATACAAAGGTGGTGTTAACTATGCAGATACACTTGGTACTACTGCTATTTGGGATTCGATCATCTATCGAGATCTATCAGAACGTGGTATCATTGTTCCGCCTAACGAAGAGAAGTTTAAGTCAGACTACCCGGGCGGGTACGTCAAGCCCCCGCACGTGGGTATGCACGACTGGGTAGTGTCATTCGACCTTAACTCACTCTATCCTAACATCATTGTTCAATGGAACATGTCACCTGAAACTATTGTTGAAGGTATGCGTGAGGATCTTACACCAGATGAATGTCTGAGTGGTATCACTAACAAGCATCCTGAATATTCACTTGCTGCGAATGGTGTCTACTTCAAGAAAGACAAACAAGGTGTTCTACCTAAGATCATTGTGGATTACTATGACGAACGTAAGGCTGTCAAACGTAAAATGCTTGATGCGCAGCAAGAGAAAGAAAGGATTGACAAGAATGATAAGCAGGAACTCTATCGTGTGGAAAGAGATATTGCGCGTTATGAGAACCAACAAATGGCTATTAAGATCCTACTTAACAGTCTTTACGGCGCTCTCGGCAATAAGTATTTCCGTTATTTTGATCTTCGTGTTGCAGAAGGTATTACACTAACCGGTCAGACAGTGATTCGATGGGCTGAGAAAGCTGTGAATCAATTCATGAACAAGGTATGTCAGACCGAAGGTATTGACTATGTTATTGCTATCGACACGGATTCTGTCTATGTGAATTTCGGTGGCCTCGTCGATAAGTATATCAAAGACAATCATGTAGAGAACATTGACAAGATTTGTGAGGATCAATTCATTCCGATGCTTGCCAAAGCTTATGATGATCTCTATAATCAATTCACTTGCTATATGCCTCGTATGGAAATGGCACGTGAGGTAATCGCAGACCGTGGTATATGGACTGCAAAGAAACGTTACATTCTAAATGTACACAACTCAGAAGGTGTTCAATATGCACAACCTAAACTCAAGATCATGGGGATTGAAGCAATTAAGTCTTCGACTCCAGCGGTATGTCGTGATGCCCTTAAAGCATTATTCAAAGTTATTGTTACTGGATCTGAAGATAAAACTCAAAGAGCGATATCTCAATTCCGTGACCACTTCAACGGACTCAACCCTGAAGATGTAGCATTCCCTCGTGGAGTGAATGACATAAGTAAGTGGGCAAGGAAACGTGAAGGAATCTATGCCAAAGGTACTCCGATCCATGTGCGTGGTGCTTTGTTGTATAACTACTATGTGAAAGACAAAGGACTGCAGAAGAAGAATGAGCTCATTCAGAATGGTGAGAAGATCAAGTTCTGTTACCTCAAGGTACCGAATCCGATCAAAGAGAACGTCATTAGTTTCCCTCAGTACCTTCCGCCCGAACTACAACTAAACGGTTATATTGATTATAACACACAGTTCGAGAAGACATTCTTAGATCCAATCATACCGATCTTAGATGCTATCGGATGGAAACCTGAACCTACAGTTAGTCTAGAGGACTTTTTCGCATGATGATAAAAAATGTGTACAAAGACCAGAAACTGTGTTATAATATACTATATAATCGAGGAGTAATATGGAAATGAACCAAGCATTAGAAACAATGGAGTTACTTGTTATCTTCATGGAAGAATGTGCAGAGGCACAAGTAGAAGCATCTAAGATTATTCGATTTGCATCAGATACCCCATCTAATGTTCCTCCCTTGGAACGTGAAGTAGGTGATCTATTATGTATGGTCGAACTATTGAAAGAATATAATTTAATTAACAGTGAAGCGGTCGAAGAAGCTAAGAAGGCCAAACGCGCAAAACTTAAAAAATGGAGTAATTTAAATGTCTAAAGATTGGGTAGCAGATATCGCCAAAATGCATAAGAAGTTTGGTGTAAACCCTGTTGTTGATAACATGTCGGATGAGAAGAAACAAGAGTATCTCAAGTTTCGTGTTCGATTCCTCGAAGAAGAATTGACTGAGATGAAAGAGCAACTAGATAATCCAGAGGAGATTGTCGATGCTTGTATTGATCTCTGTGTTGTCGCTATTGGCACATTGAATGCATTTAATGTCGATGCTAACAAAGCATGGAACGCAGTTCATAAAGCTAATATGGCAAAAGAAGTAGGTATCAAGGCTGAACGACCAAATCCACTTGGTCTGCCAGATCTTGTCAAACCTGAAGGTTGGGTAAACCCATCGCATGAAGGAAATCATGGTACGATCGTTCCAACCGACCCTATGGTAAAAAAACCATTTTGGAAGAAACTAATTAAGATCTAAAATGTATAGTTTAACATTATTCGATAGCGTATTTGATAACAAGACGCATAAGCGTATGGACTTCTCCTCATGGGAAAAGTTCGAGAAGCTATTGTATAATGTAGCCGGTCAGCCAGGGTATAAACCGCTTAAGGGTGAGAAACAATCAACAAAACCCTCTCCTCTCATCTCACCTGCGGTTTATACTTCTGGTACTACACGCAAGAACGACAACGTCACACAATGGGCTGGTTGGGCAGCTATCGACGTTGACGATCACGAATTCAAAGGAAACCTAGAAGATGAGTTACGTAGTAGGTTTGGCAGTTGGTATTTTGTTTGTTATAGTACTGCAAGCAGTACCGTTGATAAGCCAAAGTTCAGACTTGTCTTCCCACTTACTTGCCCGGTTGAGGCATCAAAAATCAAACACTTTTGGTTCGCACTCAACACAGAAATTGGCAACCTCGGAGATGTCCAGACTAAGGACCTATCTCGAATGTATTATGTCCCTGCGCAATATCCTGGCGCTCACAATTTCATATTCACTAATAGTGACGGTGCTTTTATCGATCCTTTTGTTCTTATGAGCAAGCATGAATATGTTGAAAGGAACAATGCCAATTTTATAGATAAATTTCCGCCTGCCATTCGGGAGGCGATCCTTAAGGAGAAGCAGTCGAGACTCACTAATACAGACATCACATGGTCCAGCTACAGTGATTGCCCGTTTGTCTCACGCAAACTTGTTGATGAGTATGTTCATATAACTGATGGTGGTTGGTACCACAAGATGTATCAGATCATGGTCTCGATTGCTTCTTCTGCCATACGGCAGAACTATCCCATTACCTCTAAACAAATTGAGATAATGTGTAGACAACTAGATAATGATACAGGTGGTTGGTACAAGAATCGACCACTAGAACAGGAGGCAAGTCGTGCACTCGACTTTGTAATGAAAAATGCATTTTAATTATGATGATTTAGATCCTTATGCTTTTGACGCTTATTGTAAACCAACGTTGGATCGTTTGATTCCTGAGATGTCTGAATCAAGACGCAACGGAAGAAGTGATGAACTTATTGAATTTCATACAAAGCTTGGTCTTGCGGCTGAGTTCTATCTAATTACAGAACACGATTATACAGAAGATACATTTGAATTTCGTGATGTGATTAGTCCAGATGGAACTTCAAGAGAGATCAAGACTATTGCTGATGTGACCAAGATCCCGAATATCCTTATGGATATGTACAAGAAGAAAGGTTGGTACGGTGATGAAGTATCTGATGAGATTATGATCTTCCAACGTGACAAGAAAGAATATCAGCTCCATTCTTTTTACACCTGGGATGGAAATAAGTATGTACAATCTGACATAAACAGTGTATAATATACCTTATGAAATATGATAATGACAAACCTAACTTAGCACTTATTCCGCCTGAAGTCCTCGAAGAAGCAGCAACTGTTCTCGGCTTCGGTGCTGAAAAGTATGGTATGAATAACTGGCGAATGGATGGTGGTAACACTACTCATTCTCGTACTTATTCATCTTTACAACGACATCTTAATGCTTATTGGCGTGGTGAGGATATTGATCCAGAATCTGGTCAACGTCACCTTGCTCATGCATTGTGTCAACTTATGATCCTTATGGTTCATACAGTAGAGCATCCTGAAATGGATAATCGTTATACAACACCACAAGAGGAAACTGGTTGTGGTATGAGTAGGAAATAATATATGATACCAAATGTGAAATCAGTCCGTGAGTTTTTCAAGGGTGAACTCATGGCAGAAAACTTTACAGTAGATCGAACTGGTGCCAAGACGATCGAATGGATCGGCGCATCATTCATTGCTGATGAACCAGCAATCTTCGGTACTGTAAATGAAGAATATGTTAACAAAGAGATAGATTGGTATAAGTCTATGTCTAATAACATCTATGATATTTACGGTGAAGAACGTGAACCACCTCTTGCGTGGACGTATTCATCTAATAAACATGGTGAAATCAATTCGAATTATGGATTACTGATCTATTCGAATATGTACAATGATCAGTATGAAAACGCATTGAGCGAACTATTGAAGAATCCAGATGGCCGTCGTGCTACTATGGTTTATACTCGTCCAAGTATTTGGAATGAATATAACCTAGGTGGTAAGTCTGACTTCATTTGTACTAATGCTGTTACCTATTACATCCGTGATGGTAAACTATATGGTGCAGTACAGATGAGATCTAATGATGTTGTCTTTGGATATAAGAATGATTTTGCTTGGCAGAATCATGTGTTGAATCAACTAGTTGATGATTTGAACAAACATAATAATGATCAGTTTATTAAAGCGGGTCATTTGTTCTGGCAAGTTCAGAATCTTCACGTGTATGAACGTCACTTTGACTTGGTAAAATAGGAGATATTATGCTTTTACCTGACGTAGTATTCCATTTCTTTGAAGATGGTAAGTTTGTTCGCCGCAGTACTAATGAGCTATTTGCTGGCAAACGTGTTTTAATCTTTGGTTTGCCTGGTGCATTTACACCGACATGTTCATCATTCCAACTACCTGGTTATGATCTACATGCAGACAAATTCAAAGCTGCTGGTATCGATGAGATCTGGTGTACAGCCGTTAACGATGCATTTGTTATGAACGCATGGGCAGAAGCTCAAGCAGTAACTAATGTTAAGATGTTACCCGATGGTAATGGTGAGTTTGCGAAAGAGCTAGATCTATTGGTTGATAAATCAAATATTGGTTTTGGTGAACGTTCATGGCGATATGCTATGGTTGCAAATGATCTTAAGATCGAAGAGATGTATACCGAAAGCAATGTTATGGATCGTTGTCCAACTGATCCTTATGAGGTATCTAAACCAGAATATCTCGCAGAAGTTATTAAGGAATTGTAATGAAACAGATCGGCATGGACTTTGTATCTGATAAGTGGCATAGTCGTTATATCGACATTGCTAAGGTAGTATCTCACTGGTCGAAAGATCCTTCGACATGTGTAGGCGCTGTAGCAGTTGGCTCAAAAGGTCAGGTGTTATCTCAAGGCTATAATGGATTTCCACGAAAAATCAATGATGGTCCTGAACGTTTACAAGATAGAGAGACTAAATATCAGTATATTGTTCATGCCGAAATGAACTGTATTTACAATGCAACATACAATGGTGTATCATTAGATGGATCTACAATGTATGTTTATGGATTACCTATTTGTTCGGAATGTGCAAAAGGTATCATCCAAGTTGGTGTCAAGAAGGTAGTGATGCCGTATCAAGACGTTCCAGAAAAATGGCAAGAATCATTCAATTTAACCATGTCCATGTTCGATGAGGCAGGTGTTGAATGGAAGATGATAGATTATGAAGGTATTAATAGTAGGGATTAATCCATCCAATAAGACAAAGAAACAGAATCCTACTCTGACTCGTCTTAATAAATGGATGGATGAATTAGGTGTTGATCGATATTCGTTTGCTAATGTGCATGACGAAGCTGGAGAAGTACCTAACGTCCGGGAGCTAGCAAAAAAAGAGTATACATTTACAAAGAACTATGATAAAATAATAACATTAGGTGTTACACCTTCGTATGTTCTTAAGATGAAAGGTGTAGACCATTTTGCAATGCCACATCCGTCTCCGCGTAATCGTAAGTTGAACGATCGATCGTATGAGTTAGATATGTTGAAACAATGTAAAGATTATTTAAATGAGCGTAATAACAAATCCAATTAGTAATGTTCCTATCAATGCAAAGTCTCATTCCCATGGATGGGCTCAAGTCTGGCGAGATCTTCTAGGTGCAACCATTGATTATAAATGTACTCCAAAGATCTTAAATGCCGACAAGGTTTATATTGAACACGGCGCTAACTTTGGTGGTACACTAAACCTATTCGGTGGTGCAACCAAAGATGTATATGATAAAATTAATTTAGTTTGTGCTTGTAAGGATATCGTATCTTTAGACTGGGATATGCCAGATTATGGTGCCATGTTAAAGAAACGTATTGGTGCAAATACAACATATGAAGGTATCACCGAAGAATGGTGTGACCAGGTTTCGAAGAGATTATCGACAGTACCTTCATTAAAGATGGAGGACTTAAATAATGCTAGCATCACTCTTGGCGATTCTCACTCAATTGCTTTTTCTGGCCCTGGCCATTCTGTTCTTCGTAACGATGGTAAAACTCTTCATGGTGCTCTTAAGAACGGCTTGGTCAGTCTTCTCAGAGGTTGTGTCCCTACTGATTCCATTTATCTTTCTTTTGGTTCTATTGATATCCGCCATCATCTTATTCGACATGGCGACAATGCAGTCGACGATCTAGTTAAAGAATATATCAAACAAGGTACAGAACTAGAAGCTAAATACGATGTGCCAGTTTACTATGCTTATCCTGTTCCGGTTGAGCATGAAGAAAGACGTATACCTAAGACTGGATACTATAAGAAAACTCCATTCTATGGTACCCAACAAGAACGTGCAGAACTTACAAAGAGATTCATTGGTTTGATTGAAGATCAATCTGGCAATATGACTATTGATCCACCATCTGAATGGTACACAATGGATCCAAAGAAGTATGCCGAAACGTTTATGGAACTAGGTGGTTCATTCCATATTGCACCACCATTTTATTATAGAAACAATTGGGGAGAATCACCTCTTGGCGCATAATAAACACGTCGTTGACGGAATCAATAAAGACATTAATCCATTCTATGGTGATCCAAAAGAGTATTACCTGGAATTGGCAAAGAACTGGGAAGATCCGTATGGTCCACCAAAAGTAGTAGAGCACGAAGGAATTAGAGTAGTCCGAGATGACTATATTACCGGCTCGAAGGTACGTGGTGGAGATTGTCTTATCTCTTCCCTCCCAGAACATATCGATACAATCTGTTACGTTCAACCAAGAACTGGACTTGCAGGTGTATCAATTCTAGATGTAGCAAAACGACATAATAAGAAAGTTATGTTATTCATGCCTTCATCTAAAAGAATCTCACATCACCAAGCTTGTTGTATTGAACGTGGTTGTGACTATGATTTCCATCGTATTGCAGCAATGCCTAACCTAAATCTCATTGCAAAGAAATGGGCAGAAGAAAGACCTAACGTATTCTTCGTTCCTCTTGGTTTGAAACATGAAATGGTGACAGCAGGTATTGTAAAGGTTGCATCATCTATTAAAGAACCGGAAGAAGTCTATTGTGCTACATCAACAGGTGTATTAACACGAGGATTACAGATTGCATGGCCTAATGCTAAGTTCACTTCTGTTTGTGTATCACGTAATATGAAAGCCGGAGAACTAGGTCGGGCTACACCTATTTCAGATCCTCTTGCATTTACTGCTCATGAGAAGAAAGAGAATCTCCCGCCATTTCCTAATATAGATACCTACGATGGAAAAGTTTGGAAGTATATTCCAAAGAACTCAGGTAAGGATATTCTATTCTGGAATGTTGGTGCTGAACCTGTATTAGAAGATGAAACAATCTATGATCGTATAGATTCATATAGAGACTGGAAGAAGAATGCCAAAGAAGTGGGTTAATGAAGAAGCACTTGATGTGCTAGCAGATTATTATTATCCTCGTGCCAAATGGTTACAAGATAATTGTAACTGGGGTAAGCTAGGCTATGATTCTCCGGAGGCTGATAAAGCCGTCAACGATCCATTGATGCAGCAAATCGATATCTATGACTGTTACACGCGTAACGCAGCTGGATTCTCAAACGTACTTCAAGATCTGAAGTTTATGACCGAGACTCCAAAATGGCATCATCAGAAAGATGATCGTCGTCAATTAATTGATGGATATAATACTAGTTCGTGGGATACTAAAACCTGGTTCTATGTTTATATGGCGCATCGTATTACAGGATCAGGTGCTTCATTCACAAGAGATCATGGATATCGCAATAATGCAATTCAACATTGGGGTAACCTTAGAGATATAAAAGATATGAAAGATCATATGATACATGTCAAGAGTATTGGTAAACCATTATTTACTTCTATTGGTAACCAACCTCCATCACCTCGAAAGGGTGTAACATGTTTGGATTTCATGGTTAATGAACTCGAACCATTACTTGATAGGTTTATGGAATGGTTATCATCAGGTGATAAAAAGACTCATAAACAGATCGTAGACTATCTTAATGGTTACAATATAGACCAAGGACATAAACGATTTAACTTTGTTTATGCTGCCTTCTCTTATGATCTAGGTGACTATCACAAGGATTTGGTTGATGATATGTCTCATGGATATTTTGGTAATAACGCAGTTCGCTGCATGAAGGTGTTATCAAGTGGTTACAGTACAGATGAGTTTATGGATTTACTGTGCGAACGAATCGGGGGTGCGCCACGAGATAATGAAGACGTTATGTGTGACTTCGTAAGATTTGGACAGAACTATGTTCCAAGATCTGATGATACATTTGACCACGTGCCTTCAACAATTACAAACAACTCTGGTTGGGAATCTGGTTGGGAACAACGTCAAGGTGAACCCACAAATAGTAGTGTACAACTAGATGCTTTTATGGTATAATATACCATGTATATTTTTAAAAGGATGATACTATGTCTGTAATGGATAAACTTAAAAAGAATAGTAAGATTAAAGATACTGCTATTCTATCAGATTCAGTTCTTTTCAGTGAAAAGGATATGATCCCAACCGAAGTGCCAATGATTAACGTTGCACTCTCTGGTTCTCTCGAAGGTGGTTTGACACCTGGACTGACAGTTCTTGCTGGTCCATCTAAGCACTTCAAGACTTCATTTGCTTTGCTTATGGCAAGTGCATATATGAAGAAGTATGAAGATGCTGTTATGCTATTCTATGATTCAGAATTTGGTTCACCACAATCATATTTTGAAACATTCGGTATTGACGTCAATCGTGTTCTACATACACCAATCACTGACGTCGAACAACTTAAATTTGATCTTGTATCACAGCTTGATAATATCGATCGTGGTGACAAGGTTGTAATTGTTATTGATTCTATCGGTAACCTTGCTTCTAAGAAAGAACTTGAAGACGCATTGAATGAGAAGTCTGTTGCAGATATGTCTCGTGCTAAAGCTCTCAAAGGTCTATTCCGTATGGTGACTCCATATCTTACTATGAAGAATATTCCTTTACTTGCCGTAAATCATACATATAAAGAGATCGGTCTATTCCCTAAAGATGTTGTAGGTGGTGGTACTGGTATCTATTATTCAGCTGATAACATTTGGATTCTTGGCCGTCGTCAGAACAAAGAGGGTACAGATATTGTCGGATACGATTTCATTATTAATGTAGAAAAATCAAGATATGTTAAAGAAAAGTCTAAAATCCCTGTCTCAGTTTCTTGGGAAGGTGGCATCGAAACTTATAGCGGCCTTCTGGATATTGCTCTTGCTGGTGGCTGGGCTAGTAAGCCTTCCAATGGTTGGTATTGTCGTGTTAACCGTGACACTGGTGAATTGGTTGAACCAAAAGTTCGACTTAAAGAGACGTTGTTACCTACTTTTTGGGAACCGATACTAACCGATCCTAAGTTCCAAGAGTTCGTCAAGTCACAATATACAATTGGTCACAAGTCATTAATTGATGGTGACATTGTACAAGAGGACTAAAACAGTGTATAATATTACCCATGATGATTACACTTTTGCTGAGAACGAAATGTCCGAAACCTGGGCAGTTCGTTTAAAAACTCAATATAAAGATGTACTATATGAATATGGACGTGTCAGTGCAACAGTCGATGAGGTTGTAGATAACGGTGATGGTGAAGCTACACTATCATTTCAATACAATGTCATTGATTCAGGTGAGTATGAAGAGAAAGAACTCACTGAATCTAAAGACTTTAATAACTATGTTGGTGCAGTGCTTCAACATATTATCACTGACGCTTTTGACACCGGTAAATATAAAATAGGCGAACATGCAACCGACGATACAGACAACAATCCTAAGGAATCTGCTCACTAACGAAGACTTCACACGTCGAGTAGTTCCATATCTTAAGAAAGAATATTTCGAGGACGAACATAAAGTAGTCTTCGACAATATTTTAGCTTATGTCTCAAAGTATAATAAGCTTCCAACTAAGGAAGCTTTGACTATTGAACTACAAGAAGCTAATGTGCCAAGTGAGGTCTTTCCTTCTGCTGCAGCTCTTATTAGTGAAGTAACAACACCTGAATCAGTAGATAATGATTGGCTACTTGAGAAAACAGAGAAGTGGTGTAAGGACCGTTCTGTATTTCTTGCTATCATGCAATCTATTGAGATCATTAATGGTAAGTCAGAACAGACCGAAAATGCTATTCCTGAGATCCTACAAGAAGCTTTGTCGGTTAACTTCGATCAGAACATTGGTCACGACTATATCAATAACTCTGAAGAACGTTTCGACTTCTATCACATGGAAGAAGATCGTTTACCATTCGATCTAGATTACTTCAACAAGATCACAAAAGGTGGTCTACCACGTAAGACATTGAATATTGCTCTTGCCGGTACCGGTGTGGGTAAATCATTGTTTATGTGTCACGTTGCTGCTTCTGCCTTGACTCAAGGTAAGAATGTTCTGTATATCACTATGGAAATGGCAGAGGAACGTATTGCTGAACGTATCGATGCTAACCTAATGAACATGCCTATCGATCAACTTGAGAATATGGATCGTAAGACATTTAGTGGTAAGATTGAGAACATTGCTAAGAAGACTATTGGTAAGCTTATTGTAAAAGAATATCCTACCGGTGCAGCACACGCCGGTCACTTCCGAGCTCTGTTGAAAGAACTCAAACTCAAAAAGAACTTTGTTCCAGATATTATCTTTATTGACTATCTGAACATTTGTGCTTCATCTCGTATGAAAGGTATGGGTGGTTCAATTAACTCATACACCTATGTCAAATCAATTGCCGAAGAACTACGTGGTCTTGCTGTTGAATTTGATGTACCACTTGTATCTGCTACACAAACAACACGTAGTGGTTACTCAAACTCTGATGTTGGTCTTGAAGACACGTCAGAATCGTTCGGTCTGCCAGCTACTGCAGATCTGATGTTTGCTCTGATCTCTAATGAAGAACTAGAAGGTCTAGGTCAGATCATGGTCAAACAACTTAAGAACCGTTATAACGATCCTACTGCTTTCCGTCGTTTTGTTATTGGTATTGATCGTGCAAGAATGAAGCTGTATGATGCTGAAGAGAATGCACAAACTCTGATCGAAAGTACAGCTGTAACACCTAAGAAAGATGCATCCGATTTTTCTGACTTCAACGTATAGGAGGAGATATGTTACAAAAGATCAAAATGTGGTTTCAAAAGTGGTTCTCGAAACCTGACTATAAAACAATGTATGAAACCAAAGCTGCCGAAGCACAGCATTGGGAATTCAAATACAACACTCTATCTCGAAAACTCAAGGATCTTACTCAAGATCTTTAATCATCCCTAAATCATCCCTTCAGAGATATACAAAACATCCCTTCGGGGATGTTTACTTTTTGCCATAATGTGGTATAATATACCTATATTGTTAATAAACATGGAGAGTTAATATGGCAAAAAGATTTGTAGATAACGATAGATATTCAGCTACTATGCGTACAGCGATCAATTCGACTCGCGATCTTAACAAGATTGTTAGAGATTTATTTGATGCGTCTAATTCAGACTTTATTATGCATGATGATGATCATGTTACTTTAATTTTCGATACTGTTCACTACCATCCTAAATGGGGTTGGGACAATGTCGATGGTTCTAGAGCTACTAAGAAAGATCTAGGTGGATTCACTTTAAGAATGATCGATAGATTAGCAGATATGACTGATATAGTTGATATGTGGTACCCTAAAGATGGTCACGTTGGAATTCACTTCTACAAAGATGCTTTAAAGCGTAGAATCAGTTCTGACATTCTTGATGACATGAACCGTAGAAACGGATTCAGTAATTACAATCCTAAGTTACACGATTCATTCGCTGACTGGGCGGTTGATACTGCAAGACGCGTAATATTTTAAAAAATCATCCCTTCAGGGATGTATAAATCATCCCTTTTTTTAGCTAAATCATCCCTTTTGGGCTATATCTTTTTTTGAAAAGTGTGGTATAATATACACATAAGTTAAAAAAAATATAGGAGATTACTTATGATTACAAAAGAAAACTTTAGAATTGAATCTAACTACTTAACGTTCGTACCTTCAACTGCGAAGACTCATGCTGACTTTACTCATGTTTGTTCTAGAGATCGTAGATTTCACAAATGGACTTGCGCTAAAGTTCGTAACCTTCTAATCAAAGTAATGAACGAAGAGAACGTTACTGAGAACGAAGTTGATAGAGATCTAATTGATGTTTACTTATATCACCCATTAGTTAGAGAATACATTACAAATAACGTACCATCATGGATGAGGAAATAATTATGGATATTAGAAGAATCGCTACTAGCACAATTAACGGGAAACCAGTTTTCCTGGATTGTGACGATATGGCAAATTTAGTTGCGGCTGCAGCTTTGAGCGGTGACATTACTACCGCATGGCAAGCAGCTACTGGTTTATTACCACTGAATAAGAAAGGTGGTAAGAATGTAATCGACGGAACAATTGGTGACGCAGTTGCTAGTTGGAACTGTTAATCATCCCTAAATCATCCCTTTAGGGATATGTACGTTTTCAAAAAATCATATTATAATATACCTATAGAATAAAGAAAGGAGTTAAAATGTTCAAGAGAGATCAATTTACAATTAAGGATATCGCAAGGGGTTTTGGTTCAATCGGATATAAAGTTGAAGGTTATTGGTCAACTCCGGTAGAAGTGTTCTACGAAAGATCTTTCACCGGTAAGTGGAAGTTTTCTATTTCAAACTCTTCAGGTGGTCATGAAGAAGGTGTGAGTGTCATTGATCGTGCACGTAATTTGGCTGCGGCTTTAGAAGATGCTGCCGAAACGGTTGAATACTTACAGTCTGTTGAAGATCAGTTAGAAGCTGGTTATATGGAATGGGAACAACAAATGGACGCATTAGTACTTTAAATCAAGGAGGATTATTATGTTTAGTTTAGAATTTTTAGTTGAAGAACAAATTTCAAATGGTGTTTTCGATCAAATCGAAATCTTTCAAAACCTATTCGATGATGGTTACATCAACTCAGACAATGTAGCTGAGGTCGAAGAAACTATTGCGGCGATTATCGACGAAGTGCAGGCAACACTATGATTTACAATAGAGACTCTATGGGTAAATGGTGTTCGACTCCCGATAAGAACGGCAAAAGAGAATGTATCCCATTCGAGGATTACATTAAAATGACGGAAGAGGAAAAGAAGATCTTCAACCGTCCACGTGGTAACGATTAATAAAATAGATCATAAATGCGTTTACTATTAAAAAAAATAATCGTAAATAAGTCGTTAAAAATCAACAGCTTATGGGCGCGATGTCGTAAGTTATTGATTTTTAACGAAAACTTTTTTCAAAAAAAGTATGTACATTCTGGCCGGTCGTGGTATAATATACTTGTTGATTGTTAATAAGGAGTTAGTTATGAAAAATTATGTTACTGGTCGTGAATATACAGGTGTGAATGCAGAGACTTTAGCTGCTGCCGGTGTTGATGCTGTTGTTACTTTCAACCAGGCTGTTAAAGATCTTGGTATCGCTGGTGCGAAACTTAAAGGTTTGAAAGCATGTGCTAAGCTTGTTTTCTTCAAGAACGAAGAAGATAAAGATGGTAATGAAGTGAAAAAACCTAAGTTCTTCTCTGTGTTTGATGCTGCTGAAGTTCTTGCTCGTAAAGTTGCTTAAGGAGAATATTATGACTGTATTTGTTGTTACTACTCAGGGTCTTGAAAACTACGGCGCTCATACCGAGTCTGGTAAGTTTGCGGATATGCAAAACTACTGGAAGTTCAAGTCAGGCACAGACTATCTTGTGTCTGGTCTTCAGTCTGCTGCAGATGCTATGGCATTTGTTGCTGCGATCGGTATCGAGAACGGTATCGGTTGGAAAGAGTTTCCATGTGATGTGAAAACTCTTGAGGAGTTTCGTTCAGACTTTGATATGTCTGACCAGTTCGATCGTGAATACTACGATTTTAAAATGGAAATCATGAAGCGAGTTGATCCTCATGATTATATTTCACCTAATGAGGAGGCTGCATAATGCTAAAAGTTAACATGAAAAACCGCTATTCGAATAGTTATATTGGATCAGCTTATACAAAAGATGCTAAGTATGGTGAATATCTTGCCGAGGCAAAAGCTATTTTCAAGGAAGCTCAAGCCAAATCTGACAAGAAGCTTCGTCTTGTGAAACGTGGTCGCGAACCTTTTGTAAAACAAGTTGTACGTAATCCTTGGTTTGGATATACCCGTACGCTATCTTATGACTGGGGCGGAAACGTAGTTGGTGGTATTAAGAATGCCAGCCGTATCGATTTCTATATCCTAGATCGATAATCATCCCTAAATCATCCCTTTAGAGATGTGTACAAACACCCTCAGATTTGGTATAATATACCTGTTGATTAATTAAATAAGGAGTCAAATATGAGCGCGATGGGAGCAATGGTTTTAGATATGCAAGATCTTATTGTTGAGGGATTCAGTGATGTGGAGATTGCAAATACCCTGAATATCCCGGTTGAATGGGTTGAGGCAGAACGCGAGGCAATGGAAGAAGTTTAATGAATAGTTATCTTATTAATGGTGCAAAAAGTGAGAAGTTTGAAGCTCTCGCTTCAGATGTGATTTGTTGGTGTTTCGACAAATTGTTACCATATCACAGTACTATTCATGTTGATGTCGATTTCAAAAGTATCCGTAAAGGTGGTGCTGACGGATATTGTGAATGGATGGACAGCAACGTTGCACCACGAGAATTTAAAATAACAGTCGAAAGATCTTTCGGCAAA
>Ga0255768_10002700_pt1 | contig 17776 bp, 17 predicted proteins | sample 071ome_33_FD_179983 | JGI IMG/M metagenome (GOLD analysis project Ga0255768, IMG submission 179983) | Coastal salt marsh microbial communities from the Groves Creek Marsh, Skidaway Island, Georgia - 071412AT metaG (version 2) | ecosystem: Environmental > Aquatic > Marine > Intertidal zone >...
ATAGTACAACCAGACACACCTACAAATGTAGTAGATGATGTACCATTTACAGATGATGACATAGCAGAGATAACTAATGACTACGTAAAGAATAACTGGGAACAAAAGAAGACTACAGCAGATGGTGTAGTTATGCGTATAAACGACAACAACGAATTAGAAGTATTAGTTATTAAAAGAAAACGTGGTCCTCATAGAGGTGAATGGGCATTACCTGGTGGTATTCAAGATAATGAAACTTTGCAATTATTTGCAGAAGCAGAATTAAATTTTATGAATGGAGTAAATGACACAGCGAGACCTACTGATGTTATGTTTGGTGATGTAACAAACAATACAGATAGAATAGCAATGACTACACAATTTACTGCATTAAAAGAATTATATGAAGAAGTAGGTTTAGATACTAAGGAAACTTTTTCACGACACTTTCAGTTAACTCCTAAATACAATAGATACGATTGGGACGCAAGAGCTACTAATGGTGTAAATGTTGGTGGTACTTTTGCATTCATATATGACAATGATTGGCAACCAAAAGCTGGAGATGACGCATTAAAAGCAGAGTGGAAAACAGTTAAAAGTATTTTAGATGGTGATACTAAATTAGCATTTGGACATAGTGAATGGATTACACAAATATTACAAAACAAAAAATTAATTAAAGAAACTGGAATTGACAAAGTATTTGATGATAATGCTAAATATATTTATGGAATAGACAAACCAGATAATACATTAGGTAGTTATAAAAGTGTAATAGAAAAACTTAAAGTTATAAATAGAAATAATAAATCTAATATTACTCAACTTATTGAAGCAGCAAATGTAGTACGTGCAGAAAAAGGCATGACACAAATACCAGTGGATAGATCTAACATACAAGGTAGCGCTGAAAGTGTAATAAAAAATATGCGTTTAGGATACGGTGATCCAGAACAAATACAACGATATATGCAACAAGAAGATTTCTTATCTAAAGTAACTACAAATTATCAAATTGGTTTTGATACAAGTATAGAAGATTTTGATAGTGAACAGTTGTTAAAAGAAGTCAATGATTTGTATCAAAGAAGAATACCAGATGATCCAAGTACTGTATTTACAATGGAAGATTTAATTAATGGAAATAAAAATTTAACACAATTAAGAGGATTTAGTATATATCCAAAACTATCAGAACAAGGTATAGATAACATAGCAAGACAAATGCAAAGTAAAATGTTGCAAACTGTAGAAGAAAGAATGATGGAATTGTATAGGCTAGGTTTTGTAGATGAAGTAATACTTGATGAAATGAGAAATATATACACAGAAAAAATAGATACACAAGAATTTGTAGAATATTTAAAAGATACACTTAATAATTTTCAAGAAGCAAATGAAGGAATACAAGTAAAAATTGATAGAGCTGGCGGTATATCAGGATTTGAAACAAAGTATTCTCCAGATAGAAATATTTTTGATATATTAGATTACGGAACAGACAATAAAGTAATTGATTATTTAAAGACGGATAAACAATTAGATTTTTTAAGTGATGTTTTTGGAAATGAATTTATGACAATGGAACCAGTAGAGTTTTGGAGTAAGTATGGTGATAATACAGAACCACGTTTAAATCAAAAATCTAGTTACATAGAAGATGGTAAATTTTATTTTCAAACAAATCATGGTACACCAGGACCAAATGAAAACGTATTAAATTTTCTTAAAAGTGTTGAAGATAAATATGGTGATGATGTAAATTACATAAGTATTGCAGAAGGTTTGAAAGGTGATAGACCTATTTACTTTGATGAAGCGTTAGAGTTTGTAGATCCAACTGCTGGTAGAACAGGTCTTATAGGACCAGTGTTATATACAACCACTAATCCATTTGTTGGTGCAGGGTATGCAGGTCGAAGCAACGATAGCACTACACCTGAAGTTATTGAACATGTATTGTTTGAAGATGTACATAGATTTATTAGAAATTATAAAGATAGTAATCCAGAAATTGTTGAAGATGTTATTAATATAGCAAAAGAAAATGGAATATTATTAGATGTTATATTCAATAGAGACGGATCTGTTGCTGATTTAAGAAGTATTAGTTCTGTAAATGATACAAAATCTTTAACATCAGCAAATATTGCAAACATAAGAGGTTCTGTAAATGAAGAAAATATATTAAAAGTAAATCAATCTACATTACCAGGTCAAGGTGATGTTAAGTTACAAAGTTTTTGGAAAGAAGTATTAAATGAATTTGATGAAAATTGGTTTCAAAAAGATTTAGAGAACGGAACAAGATTTATAAAAGGTATTCCAAACCCAATGTTTACAAATGATCAAAACCGTTTAAAACTTAATGACGACATGGTACCTTATGTTGCTTTACAAAAAACTAGAGTTATACCAGGCGCAACTAACAAAGCTAGTTTAGAAAGTTACTTTGCAAATAAGATAAAAGTTGATCCAGATTACAAACCTAACTTTGGTTTTATTATAGGAACTGGTGGTATATTAAGTAACATTTTAAAAGATCAAAATCAATCTGACGCAAACTGGAGTTATGTAGTAAATGAAATTAAAAAAGGCGGACCTGTCGTTGGATTTGAAGATCAACAATCATACAAACATATTGCAGATACATTAGATAAATATCACAAATACTTTCAAGCGGATACTTCTGCGGATTTACAACTTATGTCAGATTATATAAAAGCGTCTTTAGCTATAGACGCAGAAGATTACACTACTGCTTCTAAGTTATTAGGCATAGATTTCTTAAATGGTGAATGGGTACCTGTAGCTGATCGTTTAAATGAAGCATTAAAAAATGTTATTAATGTAAATTTTCAAGATAGTTTACAATCGTTTAATGTACGTGTAGTAGGTAACTCTGTATATAAAATACAAAATGATATTAAGTTTACTTTAAGTCCTCCAGATCAAACTCCTATTGAAACTGAATGGAATAAAAATTTTAGAGAGAATACAAGAATAGAAAAGTGGAATAATTTCTATAAAGAGAATAATTTACCTGCAAAAGTTACATCAGAAAATGTACAATATTTTGTTGATACTGTAACAAGTTATGATTTATCAGGAAGTTTTGAGCAATCATTTGACAGAGCAAAATTAGATAGAAAAATATTCACTATGGCAGGTAACAATGGATATGAAGTATTGCTAGGTACAGGTGGCGGTCGTGTAGATACAATGCCACACTGGGTTGTAGGAATTATTGATCCTACAAATAAATTGCAAACAAATAAAACTAAAACACTAGATGTAGAAATAGTTAATTGGGCATTTTTAACTGAAGATGACGCAGAAGAATTTTATGAATTAGGTAAAAAAGATACTGCTGATTTAACTGATAGCGATCTTAATCTTATGTCAAAGTACATGAACCCAGACAACATTATGGATATAGATATATCAGAACAACAATTAACGAAATTTGATGAAATAACAAAAGAAAAAGGTGTATTTTGGGGAGATAGAGTTAACAAATTAGAAGACGCAGGTGTAGATAATTTATCTGCAAAACTAATGATCAATCAGATTGAATTTCAAAACTTGCACACAGCACATAAATTAGGACAAGTACCAATAGAAGCTGTTGCAGCTAGTGCTAACAACTTACTTACATTATTAGCACAAGCACCAGAACAAGTAAAAGCTAATTTTTATACTGGTGCAGTAAATACTATGAGCGCACTTAATCAATATGCAAAACCAGGTTTAAAAAATACATTAAAGTATGGCGGTAAAGCAATGGATAAGTTTGATAAATGGGTACTTGCACCAGCAGCTATAGATATATTAGCTAGTCGTATGTCTGGTCCAGGTTCACAATATTCAACTATTGGTGGTGCATTAGCAGATACTATGGCTCGATATGAAGACGATACACCAGATAGTGTTATTGAAATGATGTATGGTAACAAGAATAATCCAGAAGCAAAGAACATATTAGGAGTAAACGTAGCGTATCCAGTGACACAAACTATAGAAGCTGGTAAAGATAAGTTTAGAGAATATGTATATGACAATAATATATTAGGAATTAAAAGCATAATGGAATTTATTAAACCAAGAGCAATAGAAAAATTAAAAGATGTAGTAGACGCTGCTGGTTTAAATGATTGGGTATATGAAGTTAAAAGAGATATGACTGTAGAAATGCTTATGAAACAAAACAATGTGCCTTATACTAAAGAGAATATAGATATATATACAAAGAGTTATGAAGAAAACAATCCTAAAGAAGTAGATAGATTTGGTGAAGCATTACCAGAAAACTATGATCATAGTTGGACTAGCAGTATTCCTAAGAATTATCTTGCTACCGACTTTAGGGTTGACGAACGAATTAGAAGAGGAGACAGAAATACAGCAGGCGGTGGAGGATCAGGAGTTGTTAAGGAATAATATGTTTGACGCTAATCAATTAAAACAAATTAATTATGTAAATCCAACAATAGAAGGTGGTGGTGACGGTTCTGACATGAAACCACGTATTAATACAGATGAAAACAATATACAAACAATGAACCAAGATGATTTATTTTTTTATGTAAACAATTATGTAAACAGTGTATATGAAAAAGATTTACTAGGTAGAAGTAAAAAACCATTCTTTAGTAACGGTAAAAATAGAATTGATGAGTTTATGGGAATACTAGCTGTAGAAAGTTTGTCTAATAGAAATACAGACGGAGAATATACAGACTTTAAACCTAAACCTTTTAATGTTAATGCTTCATTGCAAGATGAAAACAATGATAGTTATTCTATATTTCAGTTAGATACTGGACCAGCAATAACATACATACTTATGGCAATGGATAATAGATATGCAGATGATGTAAATAGTTTAGCAAATACAGCAGATATGGATACAGTCAACACATACGCTAGTAAATTATTTCAACATGCAGAAGTTAAAAATGAAGTGTACAAGTTTTTAAAAGATCCAAACAATATAGACAAACATTTACAAATTGCAGCAACAATATGGAATGACCATGAAGGTTCTGAAGGATTAGGTAAAGACGGTGCTAATGGTTGGAACGCATATAAGAATTACAATAACAAAACAAAAGGTCAAGATTACTTAGATACTTATGAATACTATATGAATAAATCTAAACAAGCTGGCTTTGATTATCTACAAAAAGAAATACAAAACAGAACACAGAGACATAGAGAAGAATTTGATGACCTTAAACAATTCCTTAATATGCCAAGACTAGGTGCTACAATAGAAGAAGCTGCTAAGAACTTAGTAGAAATCTATGAGACTGCTATGCAAGAAGGTCAGATACCAGAAGAAGCAGTGCCAGTAGATAACATAAAAGAGATAGGAAAGATGTTTAGTAGATAATGGCATTAGTTAATTACTTACCAAAAGATACACAGATAGTAGAAGAAATAGACGCAAATGGTAATAGTTCTTATTATTTAGTGTACTCCTTATCAAAAGACTTAGTATCAGAAGGATTTACTTACAGATATAAAGTAGATGACTTAGCTGCTATATCTGATACAGCAGGAGTTGTTGGACCAGATGTAGTTATGAATGTATCTGATGATGATTACAGTATTGTATCTGGTTCTTTAGATAACATATCAGAAGCAGAATATAAGAATAGTTTTTACTTTGGTACATATGGACAACTAAGAACTGTATATGAACAACTAGGTCAAGAAGCACAAGCTGGCGCACAAAGCTATGACTATCTTATAGAAGCATTGAATGAAGAAGCTAAGACTAAACCTTGGATATTATCAACAGACAGTAAAGGTAGATATGATTATTTAGCAGTTGTACTAGAAGCAGCATTAGAAGGTAGAACTGCAAGGGAAAGTGATTTTCAAAAGACTACATGGTGGAAGACACATACATCAAGTCAAAGAGAACAAATGAAAGCACAAGCTACAGATCCTTCAAGCTGGGAAAAAAATCAAAAAACAATTAGAGACAGTATCCTAACTCAAATGATTGCAGCAGGAATACAAAGTTACCCTACAGCAGTTGTAGATAAATTAGTAGAGAAATATGGATCTGGAGAATTTACAGAAGCTGATGTTAGTAATAGCATTCTTAAACTAGCTAACCCTAGATTACGTTATGAATTAGATACAGAAATTCAAGGTGCATTAGCTGGTCAAACCCTAGATGTTATAGAGAGTACACTAGCGATTAAGAATACTATTGATAGTACATTAGGTCCTGGTGCTTCACAGTATTATAACTTAGAAGATATAGCGAATGAAAAACAAGCTAATCCTAATTGGTATACGGAAACATTTGTACCAGGATTAAGTGAACAATTCCAAACTAAATATACACAATACTCTGGAACAAATATAAAGAGGTATGAAGACGCAGCACCAGAGTATAGATATGAATGGGAAGGTATAACTGGACAAAAGGCAGATGAAACAAGTAGTGTATGGAAAAGATTTATGGCAACTAATGATATCAAGGAACGTGAAGACATTGCGTTTCAAGAAGCTGCTAGACTAGGAACACAGACTTATAGAGATAAGGTTAGGAGAGATATGAATGCTGCATTTGGACAAGCAGGACAAAGAGCAACAGGCGGAGGTAGATATCAGTAATGGCTAGAATAAGTATATTTGATAGACTTGCACAACAATTATATGGTGAACCAACTATTGAAGGTGGAGAACAAGTAGTTCCACAAACAACTACACCAGGTCCTTCTGCTGTAGCAGCAGGTGGTTCTTCTAGATATGTAGATGACAGACCAATAGAAGAAGCAGAAGAAGTTGTAAGTAGATTTGATCCTAATGCAGATGATAAGTTTTTAGGTGATGATTTAGGTAATGATGAAGATGAAACACCAGGCGGAACTGGTGGCGGAGAAGTTGTTACAACTAAATATAAGATTGTTGGTAATCCACCTAACTATACAGTAGTAGAAGGAGAAGACGGAACATACAGTAGCCAAGGTGCAGCACAAGCTGACGCAGATAGACTTAATCAAGAATGGCGAGATAAACAAACACAAGATCCAGGTGGCGAAGAAGGTCCTCCAACTCCACCACCACCAGGACAACCACCTATGGTACAAGAACCTGGTGACGAACAAGAAGCATTTGACGCTAGAAGTTGGGCGCAAGAAAGTTATCCATGGTTAAAAGGACAATTACTCGAAACATTTTTAGATGTATATGACACTAATGGTGGTGATGTACAAGACGCATTAAGAAATTTAAGATCAACAGAAGATTACAAAAATGAATTTCAAGGTATCTTTAGAGATGACGGTAAGACATTACGGTTTGAAGGTGACCAACCAGAGTTGCAGTACATTAAAATGAAAGAAGATTTTTCTGGTCTTTTAGAACAATACAATCTTAACCCTTCATACTTTGATGATAAGATAACACAATTATTTGAAAATGATGTAGATCCTACAAAGTTTGAGAGAAGATTAAGTGTTGCATATAATACTTTATTTCCACAGTTTGACGCAGTAAAACAATACTATGTACAGAATTATCCAGCAGTATTTCCTACTACAGAAGATATAACAGATGAAGCTATATTTGCTAGTTTTATTGATGAAGATGTATCAGCAGATATTATATCTCAAAGAATTAACGTATCACAAATTGGTGGTGCATTCCAGGAACAAGACTTTGCTATATCAAAAGAACAAGCACAAAGATTAGTAAGTGCTGGTCTTACAGGTACAGGCGCACAACAATTAGCACAAAGAGCTGAAGCGTCACTTGGTAGATTACAAAGAATATCACAAAGATTTACTGGTAGAGAAGATATCTTTGGACTATCAGAATTTATTGAGAGTGAAGTATTTGGTGAAGGTGTATCACAAAGATTAAGAGAGAGACTTGAAGCTGAGCAAGCTACTGTATTCACAGGAGAAGGTGGCGCAGCAGCAACACAAGAAGGTCTAACAGGTCTTGTAGAGCAGTAATGCCATTTGATACATTTGATCACAAGAAAAAAGAGCTACTTAAAAAACAATTAAAAAAACGTGAGCGTAAAATCAAATATTATAAATTTTACGTATATATAGAAAAAATTAAAAAAGCTATAAAATCTGTGTTATAATATTACTACTGGCGTAGGTAGTATCCGCCATGACAATAATAGATCTCCACATTCTAGGTAGCGATCCTGCGTTCTACCTACGTATTAAATTCGCAGAGGTGTTGTATGCGTATGTTGCAGCGCCTATTCAGCATATAAATTTTAATAACTGTAACCACACCCATTATGTACCCCACCTTAATGGCGTATTGTGAAATGTGGGAGATTATAGGAGAATATAATGACAGAACAAATTAACGACAGCGAAGGAATTAAAAGTCTAAGAGACAAACTTAACGCTGTAGAAAAAGAAAATAAAGAACTAAAAGGTGTCGTAAAGACATCATTGTTTAAAGACGTAGGACTAGATCCAACATCTGGTACTGGTAAAATGGCATTCGATCTTTATGACGGAAAGCCAGATACAGCAGAACTAGGTACTTGGTTAAAAGAAAACTACAACATAGACACAACAGTTCAAGAAAACAATGACCTTGCAGCGCAAAAGATTGCTGAAAGTGACAGCAAAATGGAAGCATTAAATATGCAGTCTATAGCTACACAACCAGCAAATACACAAGATGTATATAACAAGGTTATGGCAGAAGGTTCTGTTCAAGATAGGATCCGAGCTAAAGTAGCTTTACAACAACAACAGCAAGAAAACAACAACTAACAGAGAGAAATCTCGGAGAGGATAACAACTAATGGCAGCAATATCAGGTGCTAACCCAATAGTAGCTAGTGACGTTAATAACTTTACTGGTGAGTTGTTTAAAATTACTCCGCACAGAACTCCGTTACTTGCTGCTGCTGGAGGTTTGAATGGTGGAATTGTAACTAACACAACTTTTTTCCAATTCCAAAAACAAGACAATGCAACCGTTTCATCTGTAACACCAGATGATGAGGGTGGTCAACCAAACTACTCTGGAAGAAGCAGAGCCGCACAACAAGGCGTGCTTCAAATCTTCCACGAAGCAGTACAAATCTCCTTCACAGCACAAGCAGCTAGTGGAGAAATCGTGCCGTTTAATTTAAGTGGCAACTATAAAAATTCAGATCCAGCTTTAGCGCTGGAAGGAAACAACCCAATAACAGATGAGCTTGCTTATCAAATGGAATTGTTACTTGAAACAGTAGCAAAGAAAGTTGAGTGGGCAGCATTTAACGCTTCTTATAATGATGGTACTACAGGTAACCGTCAAATGAGAGGTCTATCAGAACATCAAGCATTATCTGGTGGTACTTCAGTGGATCACGTTAGTGCTGGTTCAGCACAAAAACTTAACTGGGAAATTATTGCAGACGCAATGAAAGCGTTGTATGACGCTGGTGCGCCAATGAGACAACCAGTTCTTTTCGTGTCACCAACAATGTTATTGGATCTCAACAAAGAACTTGTTAACGCAACAGTTGGTTCAGTTAACTACGGTATCTTACCAAGAGACAGAAGTGTCGGTGGTGTCAACATTGATACAATCGTAACTCCTTTTGGTCAAATCGGATTAGCTTTATCTGACTATCTACCAGCAGGTGGAACAGACGGAAAACAAGCATTCATTGTTGACTTATCATTCGTTAAACCAGTATTCTTGAACATTCCAGGATACGGTACAATGTTTGTAAGAGACATTGATCAAGACGATTACGCAAGAATTGCTAAAGCAGTTTACATGGAAATGGCGTTTGACTTCGGTCCACAACAATTCCACTGCTTAATCGATAACGTAATCGGTTAATTAATTTAATCATTAGGACCGTTTATTTGTATAAGCGGTCCTTTTGATATGCTAAGATAGGAACATCATGGTTTACGGTAGAACAAAAAGCGAAATAGTAACTATCTCATCAGGTGGTACAGCAAGTACATCAGCAGAAGTAGATAATATGCTTCTTAGTGGTATTGTATTGCCAACAATGACAGGTGCTAATATTACTTTTCAATGGTCTAAAGACAACGTTACATTTGTTGACGTAGTTGAAACAGACGGTTCAGCAACTTCTTATACAGCAACAGACGGAGATGTAGTAAGAGTTGATCCAAGTGGTTGGGCATTCGCTGGGCAAGGTTGGATTAAAGTAGTATCGTCAAGTGCTGAAGGTGCTGATAGAGATATAACTTTATTATTTAGAACATCTAGTTAGGAGAAAGCATGGGTATTGTGCTAACCCTTAAAGAAGGTGGATCATTACTTATAGACACTATAGGTGGATTGCCTTTAGATGAAGATATAGATTTATTACCTGATATAACATCAGCAGTAGGATTAGGTGTTATGCAAATGGGTATAGGAAGTTTTGGTATATAATGCCTTCTTTTGGTAACCTCATAGACAGAACATATAGAGAATATCTACGACCAGTAGAAGAACAAGAACCATTATCACAGGTAGGTAATACTGATTTATTAGATGATGGAGTAACTACAGGTCTAACAGACACAGGTACAACACTTGTATATAAAACAGGTTTATTTACACCAGAAGAAGAAGAATTAATTGGTGCTGGTTCTGTATTGGAAATAGAACAAGAATTAGTTATGGTTGAAAGCATTAACACTGTATCTAAAGAAATGACTATTGAAAGAGGAAGGTTAGGTTCAACAGCAGCAGAACATGCTAATGATACAGATATAATATTAAAACCAAAATATCCAAGGTTAAATGTAGCTAATGCAATCGGAGATCAAATTATAGGTTTATATCCAGCTTTATATGCTGTAAAAAAAACAACATTAACTACAGCTTCTACTAATTATGTAGAAATGCCAGCAGGAACTACAAGAATATTGCAAGCAAAAATAAACAATAGTTCTGCTTCTAACACTGTTTATGAAGATATACCACTTACATTACTTACAGATTTTACACCTTCATCTACTGAAGCAGCAGTACAATTTCCTTCAACACCAGCTAGTGGTAAAAGCGTTTATGTAGTTTATGCTTCTAAATTTACAAGACCTAGTGCAGAGACAGATGATTTGAACAGTGTATCTGGTTTAGAAGATTTCCATGAACAAATAGTTATGGTTGGTGCTGTAGCACAGTTACTATCAGAGTTAGATGTTGACGCTACAACACAAGATTACATTACAGAAAACTTAGAACAAAGAGGAATACCAGTAGGTTCTGGTGAGAGACTTAGAAATGCTTTACTTAGATATTATGGTGTTCTCTTAGATAGAGCAAGGAGAGAACAAAGATCACGCTTTCCACAAGGCGTTGAGTTGTATGGAATTAGTTTTACCTAATGCCATTACCAAATACCTCTAATGTAGCTACACCGTTAGCATTTGGCTATCAAGCACAAATATCAGATGGTGTTACAGATATATTACTTAGACTTGCAGTAGCACCAGGTAGAGAATTATCAATTACAACAGCACCGTTATCTGCTCAACAAGTTAACACAGCACAGATACCTGAAGAATTTAGAGCAGAGTTTGGTCAATCATACGCAAGAACAGATCTATCTGGTGGTGCAGGTTTAGATCAAGCACATCAAAGAAATCAGGGACCAAATGATTATAGAAGGTTTTTTGATAGTAAAGGCGTAGATGTATTTTCTAATGCAGACGATAAAGGAAAAGCATATAGTATTAAACTTTTACACGATACAGAATTAATAACAGCTAGAGCAAGTAGTGAAGTGGAACAACATATTATATCACATGAAGATGTTTTATATGTAGCACAAGGACACGATATACATTATTCATCAGACAATGGTGATACATGGACTACAACAGATCCTTATGCAGCAGGTCCAGGTTTTGATGTTACAGGTATGGTATTGGTTGGACATGAACTTTATGTATCTTTAAATGACGGTACAGACAGTATCGTAAGATATGCAGACGCTGATGATTTAGCAGCAGGTTGGTCTAACTATATGTCATTACATTCATCACATGTTTATACAGGATTATTTTATATTAAAAATTATCTACTTGCTATAGATACAGACGGACATTTACATGAGTTAGACGGTTCATCTAGTCCTGGACTTATAAAAGATTTACCTGCTGGTTCATATTGGAAAACAGTTATTGACGGTGGTTCAGTTATGCTTGCTGCTTCAGATGACGGATATATTTATTCTATAAAAGATGATCAAACTTCTGGTCTTATCTTAGCTGGTCAAACATATATTGAAGGTGAAGAAATAGTTGACATGACTGAAAGTAACGGTATTGTTTTTTTTAGTACAGCACAGTCTTCAACAGCTAGCGGTAAAATAGGTAGAGTATATAGAGCAACAGTTGCAACAGATGGAGTTTTATACACATTAGACCAACAACAGTTAATTAAACAATTTGGTGATGAAGATACTACTGTAGATAAAAGTCCAACTGCTTTTTTTAGAACAAGAGATCAAATATATTTTGGAATAATAGATAGTGCAAGTGAAACAGATTTATATACAATATATTTACCAACATTTGGATATGCAAGAGATATATATTACACAGGTACAAGTGGAGTAATAAAAGGAATTTCTAGCGCTAATGACAGATTATTTTTTATAGTTGATCAAATTGGATTAATAAAAGAATTAACAACATATCTTGATAGCGGTTATATTATCTTTTCAGCAGCAGACTTCTATACAGCACAAGCAAAGCAATGGGTAGGTGGTAGATTATATACAAATATAATGCCATCAGGTGCAGAAGTATTAGCAGAATTTGCAAATGAATTAGATAGTTTAGAAGATCCAGAAAGTATTAATTATACTACATTGACTAATGCACAGATACAAGGTTCTGGAGAAGAAATACCTATGGTTAATGTAGTTGATAGATGGTTAATTCCTAAATTAGTTTTAAGTGCTAGTAACGACAATACACAAAGTCCTGAAGTGTATTCTTACAGTTATCGTGCATTCCCAGAACCAGAAGATGTTATTGCAAGATTACCTATAAACGTATCAGATAGAATTGAACGTCCAGGTAAACGTGCAAAAGTAATTCCTGGTATTGGAAATAAATTATTTGCTGCATTAAAAAGATTAGAAGGTAAATCAGTTGTTTTGTCTTTATATAAACCAGAAGAAACTATTAGAGGCATAGTAGAAAATATTACTCTACCTGTGCAAGAAATAACAAAGCTAGGATCTACTATGGTATTCTGTACTATACAGATAAGAGGACAGAGACAGAATACAAATACTTCTGAAGTATCAAGTTTAGGTTCTCTCGGAGTTGGACAATTAGGGGTATATCGATTTGGTGTATGATATACTGTTAGGAGAAAAATATGGCAAACACTAGAAAAGCAGCAGAAAGTTTTACAAGAAATGCGTATGAAACTACGCTTTCAACTACTTGTGGTGCAACCGATCTTACAATTAACGTAGCTTCTACTACTGGTTTAACATCACCATGTTATATAGTTATAGAACCAGATAGCGCAACACAAAGAGAATACATTTTTATTGATAGCACAATAGGTGCTACATCACTTGCAACTACAACAGTTGATAATAGATATTTAACAGGATCAGCAGCAGGTTCAGGTTTATCACACCCAGCAAACTCTAAAGTAAGAATTGCACCAGTGCAACAACACTTTGAAGATATTTGGGACGCAGTAGGTAAAGTTGTAGACGCTACTTGGTCAAGTGCAAATGCTGGATCAGTAAAACTAGATGTAGCAGCAGCTACCGTTAATGTTGCAGCAGATGAAATTGCAATAATAGACGCTGACGATAGCAGTCTTGTTAAAAAAGAAAGTATTGCAGATCTTGTAACTGGAATAGCAAGCACAGGTTTAGCTGCTTCATCAGGACAATTAAGCGTTAGTGGTTTAACAACTTCAGAAATAGCAGCGGGATCTTTAACAGATAGTACAGACACTATTGCTTCAAATGATAGCGATACACAAATTCCAACATCAGCAGCAGTATTAGATTTAGCAGATACAAAATTAAATTTATCAGGTGGAACATTATCAGGTAATGTAGCTTTTGGAGATAACGAAGCTAGTGGTGTAATTCTTAAAGATTATGCAGAAACAGATGTAGCATTAACATCATCATCTGGAGTAGTTGCTATTGATTTAGCTAACGGTAATACAGGATCTCTTACACTTACAGAAAATGTAACAGATATAGATTTTACAAATGTACCAACAGACGGTGTGTCATCATTCACATTAAAGATTACACAAGACGCTTCATCAGCATATACCGTAGCAATTAATGCAATAACTGTAAATGCAGGTTCAGATGTTACGGCACTTACAGCAGGTGGTGCAGGATTTACAATGACAGCAACATTAAGTGGTATTGATATTGTAACATTTTTATTTTTTGACGCAGGAACGCCGTTTTTAAACGCATTACAAGATTTTAGCTAAGGAGTAATATGCCATTAGGTGCAGCTAGATTTGCCTTACAGGGAGGAGTAACAGAAACAGAAGTAGAGTTTCTTGTTATTGCAGGCGGTGCAGGTGGTGGATCTGACTTAGGTGGAGGTGGCGGTGCAGGTGGTTATCGTACTTCTTATGGTACAGGCAATATTTCAGGTGCAGCTTCACCAGTTTTAAGTAACATAGTTTTTGAATTAGGTACTGATTACACAGTATATGTTGGAGGTGCAGGTGGTGGCGGTTCATCTAGTGGTTGGACACGAGGTGGAAATGGTGGCACAAGTTCAATAACACACAAAGACGGCACAACATCAACAACTGGTGGTGGTGGCGGTGGTTCATTTGGTAATCCTAATGGTGCTTCAGGTGGTTCAGGTGGAGGTTGTAGAGGTTCATACACAGTTGGTTCAGGTACAGCAAATGAAGGAACTAATGGTGGTAATCCAAGAGGTGGCGATAATGGTAATGGTGGTGGTGGCGCTTACACAGCAGGTGGTTCAGGTGGCGGTTTAGCTATGTCCTCATCTATCACAGGTTCAGCAGTTTCAAGAGCAGGTGGTGGTGGAGGTGGCGGTGGATATGACGGTCCACCAACAGGCGGCGGTGGTGGCGGCGCAGGTTCTGGCAACGCAGGTTCTGGTTCTGCAAACTCTGGATCTGGAGGAGGTGGAGGTGCAGTATGTTCAAGTGCAGGTCCTGGAGGAAGTGGCGTAGTCATTATTAGATACCCAAATAAATATACAGCAACTACATCAGGAATTACAACAAGTCCCTCTGGAGAACAAACAGTAGGTAGCGATAAATATTTAAGAATTACTGCTTCATCAGGTGGAACAGTTAGGTTAGATTAATGGCGCACTTTGCAATATTAGATGAAAATAATATAGTTTTAGATGTAATTGTAGGAGTAGATGAAAATGATACTTCTGAATTGCCTTCTGAATATGATAATTGGGAGGATTGTATTAAAGATAGAATAGGTGCGTATGATGTTAAAAGAACTTCTTATAACACACATGGAAATGTACATCAATTAGGAGGAACTGCATTTAGAGGAAATTATGCTTTGATTGGTGGTACATACGATACAGTTAATGATGTATTTTTATATCCTAAACCTTATGACAGTTGGACAATAGATACAGATACTTGGTTATGGATACCACCTGTTGCTAAACCTATTGATAATAATAGATATGAATGGAATGAACAAACACAAAGTTGGGATATAATAACTTAACATAAATTAAAAGGTGGAAAATGAAAGTTAGAATATATCCTAATCACCCAAATTTTGAAAATTTATTAAAATTATATCCTCCTGTTCTCGCTAACAAATTGTTACCTGAATGGTATAAAAATATGCCACTGCAAAACAAAAATATATCTACTGCAAAAAAATGTCCTGCTATACAAGATGTCCTTAGCGAAGGTTTTATTATTCCTTTATGGGGAAATTTATATTTTGAAACAAAAAAATTAGATGATAATTCTACAGAGCAAAGTTGGTTTATACAAAATGCAAATATATATAAAGATTTAGAATATTGGATACAACAACATAAACAAGAACAGATAGAAGGAATGAAAATTAAACAACTGGTTAATGGCAGTATATTAAAAATTAAGTATCCATTTAGAATTGTACCACCAGAAGGTTATGGACTTATGTATCACGATCCTTTTTATCAATTTAGAAATGACATCAGATGTCTTACTGGATTAGTAAAATCTGATCAATGGGGATTTATAACATTTCCTTTTGAAATATTAAAAGATAACTTTGAAATTAAAGCAGGAACACCTTTAGTACATGTTTATTTATATAAATTAAATAATGTTAAATTAGAACTTGATGTTGGTCCTGGTACTGAAACAGAATATAAAAATGCTGCATTAATTTATGAACAAGATATATTAGAAAATACTAATTACAAAACAAGAAAAAAACCATATATAGAATATTAATTTTATAGTTAGGAACAATATGAAAATAGAAATAATACCATTAAAAAAAGAATACGAATTGTTTTTGGATTTATATCCACCACAAATAAGTAATAAATTTATTCCTGATTGGTATAAAAAAGAGAAATTATCTAATCAACAAAACCATTTTGAATATATGCACAACTCAAATGATAATCCACAATCTATAAAAAATTGTCCTGTGGTAAGAGATACTATTATGGAAGGTATAACTATACCTTTATGGGGTAATTTTAAGTTACATTCTAAAAAACATAAAGGAGTAATACAAGAACAACATTGGGATTTTTCTGCAAGACATGCAGCAGGAGAAACTGTAGAAGATTTTATAAATTTTTATGATAAATTACAATTCAAAAATGCTTCAATAAATACTATGGTCCATAATATGTTAATGAAAATAAAAATTCCTTATAAAATAATTGTACCTAAAGGCTACAATATTTATTACACAGATCCATTTTGGCATTTAAGAAATGAAATAAGAGTACTAAGTGGAATTATAGAAGCAGACAAATGGGGACATATAACTATACCTATGGAAATACTAGAAGATAATTTTTATTTAAAAGCAGGAACTCCTTTTGTACAGTGTTTTATTTATAAAAGAAATAATAGTAAATTAAATTTGATTACTAGAAAAGGTACAGATAAAGAATACACCAATAATTCTTTAGATATAAAAAAATTACTCGTATCAGAAAATAATTACAAAAACTTATGATATAATTTATTGATCTAGTAAGGCAGAACTCCACCTCTGCCTACTGGATCTTTACATTATGAACTTATCAGAACTTAGAGAACAAGCATTAGAACGTGCTAACTATAAATGCGAATGGGCAGACTGCGACAATACACACATACGATTAGAGATGGCACATCTCGTTGGTATTGGTATGGGCGGTAGAAATAAAGACACTAAGTACGACATAAATAATGTTGCTATGCTATGTAAACAACATCATGATATTTATGATGGACGCATACAATCACTTGCAAAAAAAGAATATAGAAAACTTTTAACTGCTTATTTAAACTTATCAAGATAACTTAATCTGTTACAATCTATTTTATGGATTACATAGTAGGATTTATCCTTGGTTATTTTTTAAAAGAAATTGGTTTGCTTATTAAAAGAATAAGTGATTGGGACCTATCTAATCGTTCTGTATATAAAGAAGATTGGGATTTCTTTTCAGTACATGAAGATGATCTACCATAATGTCTGATCAAAACGGCAACGGCTTCACTACAAAACAATACCTTGAATTGATCAAGGAAGGACAGGCAGAATTGAAACAAGAACTTAAATCAATTAATCAACGCA
>Ga0255768_10002715_pt1 | contig 17738 bp, 15 predicted proteins | sample 071ome_33_FD_179983 | JGI IMG/M metagenome (GOLD analysis project Ga0255768, IMG submission 179983) | Coastal salt marsh microbial communities from the Groves Creek Marsh, Skidaway Island, Georgia - 071412AT metaG (version 2) | ecosystem: Environmental > Aquatic > Marine > Intertidal zone >...
GAGGTTATCAACTTGTCACCACCTATGGGTAGCAAACTTCGTAAAGTCATGAACGCTGTCAAGACTTACGAGTACAACGAGGAGATGATAGACAAGATGAACTGGAGTCCTAACAATCCAGCTTGGAACGTGTTTGGCAATGTTGTCGAAGCCACTGCTAATATACCTTTAGCTAGATTAATGAACAAGGCATCAAACATAGAAGTCGCTATGCAAGAGGGTCTTGAGCCTTGGCAAAGAGCAGCGTTAATACTTGGCTGGAGCAAGTGGGATGTTGGTGTCGAAGATACAGAACTGCAGGAAGCCAGAGAAGAAGTCAGAGAGGAAAGAGAAGCTGCTTCAGAAGATCGCAGACGAGAACGCGAAGAAGAACGTAGAAGAGAAAGAGAAAGAGAAAATGCCGAGCAAGTCGAAGAAAATGAGCAAGATCTTGAGCGGCAAAGAAATGAAGGTGTTCCAGAAGAAGAGTTAAAATGCGCTCACGTCAAGGACAATGGCGAACGCTGTAGCAAAACACCACTCGAAGGCAAGTCTTTCTGCACTATTCACGAACGCGTGCCACAGGGCAATGAAGAGAAGCAATGCTCTCACATAAAAGCTGACGGAAAACGTTGCAAGGTTAAGACTAAAAATGAGTCTGGATTGTGTTACTATCATGACTAAGGAATCTTAAAAGATCACGCTATTTGTGTGATCTTTCACTTATGTACCACTGCGAAAAAAGCAAGACTAAATATGAAAGTAGACGAAAACACGCAAGTCACTCTTGACTTGAAAACAATCGCAATAATTATATCTTTTGTTGTGACAGTTGTCGGGATGTGGTTTGCGCTGCAAGGTGAGATTGAACTTGCTAAAAAGCTTCCAGAACCGGAGGTTTCTCGCACGGAATATGATCTTAAGGACAAGCTTGTTCGTGAGACTATCATGAACACGCAAACCAAGGTTGAGGAAAACGGTAAAAAGCTTGACTTAATAGAGCAAAGACTGTATGAACTTAGTACCGAGGTAAAAAGATGAGATATTTTATAACTATTATTTTAGCCGCGATAACCATTACGACCGCAGCGCAGATTTTTACGATGATTGACAACGACATCGTGGTTGTTCAAATCAATGCCTCGTGGAACGACATCAACACGAGAACGGATCTTGAAAAACTAAAAGGATGCGAATATAGATTTGGTTGGATGGCCGACCAACCAGAGGTACTGCAAAAGAGCATTGCCTCACTACCAGTTGTCGTTATTTACAGAAACGGTAGGCCTGCTTATCAATATGCAGCTGATTTAAGCTTTAGACTTGACACTCCATTTGAAGAAATCCAAGAGCAGGTTTACAAACTTAAGTACTAAACCGAAGCATGAAATGGATTGGTCAACACATATGGGACTTTGTATCGCGATTTAGAAATGACGTTTATTTTGAAAATCTAGAGACTACAAACGAGACTCTAGGATTAGTCGTCGACGCCGATGGAAAGGTTAGTATCAATCCTAATTCCGGCGATGAAACAGCAGAGAAAGTTCATTATTACGTAAAAGCTGCGGAAGATCTCGTGGCCGGTAACGCTGTGTACGCGTCTGGAGCGGTAGGTAACTCTGAAGCTATTGAAGTTAGTAAGTATATAGCTAACAACACTATAGACGAAAGAAGATTCTTAGGTATAATGCAGCAAGACTTACTGCAGGGTGAGTTTGGTTACGTTATAACCTTAGGAACATTAAAACCAGTTGATGCTACTGGTAGTGGTTTTGACGCTAGTATAGGTGAGACATGGCTTGAGGGTGATATACTTTTTGCTTCACCAACGTACGCTGGTGAGCTTACAAAAGTCCAGCCGCATGCTCCTAATCAAGTTATACCATGTGCATTTGTTCTCAAGAACAACTCAAACGGTACGCTTGCTATAAGAGCGTATGATTTAGGATACCACTTAAATGAAATCCACGACGTAGAAATAACTACTCCTACAGAAGGCGAAGTATTGCGATATGATAGCAACTCTGATATATGGGAAAATACTGATAGCCTTGTTATAGATTCTACAGGAAAAGTTGGTATTGGTACGACTTCACCGTCCACAATCCTCCATGTTAACGGTGCTGGTGGAAGCGGCGTGAAAACGCAAATTAAAGTAACACAAGAAGACGACGGCGCCGGTCACCCAGGTTCAGATGCAATTTTAGAATCTAGCGGCTGGGGTGAAGCTCATTTAAGACTCCAAAATCATGACATCGCGGCGGCTGGTGGCGGCTTAGCTATAAGGTCTAGCACTAAAACTGACTTTATGGTTGCCGGTAACTTTGGCACCAGTGTTATGCATATTAGTTCCTCAGGCAACGTTGGTATAGGGACCACTTCGCCGAGCTACAAACTGACGTCTTATGATACCTCAAACGATACATTCCCTATTGTCGCTGGAGCTGGTCTAAACGTAAGCAGCTTTACTGGTATCGGATTGTCTGGTTTTGTAGCTTCAAACGGAGCTGTAAAAGCAGCTATGGTGTTGCAGAGAGTCGGTAACTACGGTACTGGAGACATCCATTTCCTGAACAACGACACTGAAAATAATAGCGACGCTACTTTGGCTGATGCTAAGATGACCATCAAAGAGAATGGCAATGTCGGTATCGGGACTACTAGTCCTGTTTATAAGCTTGATGTTAATGGAGATGTTAATATTCCATTCGGAACATCCAACGGGTACAGAATAAATGGCAATAGAATACTATCTCAAGGAAGTGGATTCTTTGAATTCGGTGTATTAGATTATAAGAGTATTTATCCAAATATATCTACAAACAACGATGGAACCTTTAGAATTCAATCTAATGGGTCTACCCTTGTAACTGTAAACCAATCAGGCAACGTCGGTATCGGGACTATCTCGCCAGACACAGAGCTTCATGTTGAAAGCGGTGATACTATACTAACTCTTGAAGGCAGCAATTCTTCTTACGTAAACGCGGCTACACAGCTTGTAAGCAATCACGCTACAAATGCAAGAGGCATGGGTACTTTTGCGTATGATGCGTCTACAGATGTTGAGTGGTTTTGGGGTAACCCGTACAGCTATAATGACGCATTTGTAATCAACAGAAATACAGGGTATACTGTTCCGTCAAGTCAAAACTCTCCTCCTGGAATTGGAGCATCTGCAGGAACTCTATTTAAGATTGCTAGCAGCGGTAACGTTGGTATCGGGACTACTTCACCGAATGCCAAGCTAGATGTAGCTGGTTCAATCAGGTCTTCGCTTGGTGGCTCTTGGGCCTCAAGTGCTGGTGGTGTTCAGATAACGTATGACGGTGTTGACACTGGCACGATGTCTATGTACTACGACGCACAAGACCTTGTTCTTGGTGCTGGTGTAACGAACAAGAACGGGATTACAATTAGCGGTACTGGAGCTGATAACAAGATTTCTATGAAGGCTGGTGGCTCAGATAGAGTCACTGTGCTTGGGTCTTCAGGCAACGTCGGTATCGGGACTGCCTCCCCACAAGCAAAATTGCACCTAAACAGTGGTTCTGATAACGGTATATTGTTAGAAAACGGTAATGCGATACTAGGTAACACAGGGTCGGGGTATACCGAACTACTGTATTGGTCAAATGGAAATGCTTATTATGGAAGGCAGACAAACAGCGTGCCTGGTGGAGTTGGTGGTAGTGTTGATAGCCATAGCTTTAGAACTGGTGGACAAACCCGATTAATTATCGACTCCTCTGGCGATGTCGGTATCGGGACTACTAGTCCAGCTTATGCTTTAGATATAGAAAAGGATACTACAAGCATATTAAATCTATACAGACCTAACTCTTCTACAGCAGCAGCGTCTGTTTTAGACTTTAGCTTTAACACAGCTAATGCTACCGAATCGGTTTATGCGAGAATAAGAGCAGATGTAGAAACCAATACAGATTTAGCACAAGGTGGTGATTTGTCATTCCACACAGCTAACAACGGTACTGTTTCCGAGAAATTGCGAATTACTCAAGAAGGCAACGTCGGTATCGGGACTACTAGTCCTGTTGTTGGTCTTCAAGTAGAATCTAGTACGTCTGAAACTAGTCGAAGTTTAAGATTAGCTTATGATTCTTCATATTTCTTCGATTTAAAACAAAAAGGCGCAGGCGGAATTAGCTACAATGCACAAAATTCATCAGCTGGTGGTCATAGATTTGAAATTGATGGTAGTGAAAAAGTTAGAATAGCATACAGCGGCAACGTAGGTATTGGTACTAGTAGTCCTTTATATCCATTTTCTGTAGAGTCAGATACTACTGGATTAATATCTAGAATATACAATACAAACACAGACGGACAAGGTCTTCTAATCAGAGCAGGATCTACATCGTCTCCTACAAGAGTATTGCAGGTAGCTTCTTCTAACGATACTAAAATAATGACCGTTAACTCTAACGGAAACGTTGGTATTGGTACTAGTAGTCCGTCTTATAACCTAGATGTACAAGGGTCAACAAATGGAATTATAAGAGCATATGGTGGAACCATAGGCCGTTTAAGCTTACAGAATAGTACAAGGCACTATAGCACCTCTGTTCAAGGTAGTAACTGGTTATTTTACGATGAAACAGGTGGAGCAGAGAGACTACGAATCACCTCAGCAGGCAACGTCGGTATCGGGACTACTTCACCGTTGGGCAAATTACACGTTGAAAATTCAGCAGTACGTTCAAGTGTAAATAGCGGTGCGGATAATATTGTGATTGAAGAGAATGGTTACTCTGGCATCACAATACTTTCGAGTAGCGCAAACGCTGGTCAAATACATTTTGGCGACCAAGATGCTGAAAATGTAGGAATGATTCAGTATTTCCACAGCGACAACTCTATGAGATTCGCCACTGGAAATGCAGGTGAAAAGCTGCGCATTGACTCTTCTGGCAACGTAGGTATTGGGACTACCACACCTAACGCTAAGCTTGAGGTAGCTGGTAATATAGCATTTAGTAATAAGGCAGATAGTTTAATTTTTGGTTCAACAGGTGCTGACGGTACTTGGGCAGCACCAAAAATAACCAGAATCGGTACTAAGATAATAGTGTCCGACTATAGCGGAGTTCAGCTTGGAGGATATGACGGTTCTGCTTATGGAGCAAGAATGACAGTTCTTGGAACTGGCAACGTCGGTATCGGGACTGCTTCTCCGACTTCAACTCTTCACGTCAACGGCAACACTCAGATTGACGGAACGCTAAGGGCTATCTCAAAGTCGTTCGACATACCTCACCCTACACAAGAAGGTAGGCGCCTAGTATACGGATCTTTGGAGGGACCTGAGCACGCAGTATACGCAAGAGGGGAAAGCAAGTCAGACATGATTCACTTACCAGAAGAGTGGGTTGGGCTAGTAGAAGAAAGCACTATTTCTGTGCAGCTCACAGCAATCGGTTCGCCTGACTGTTACTTCTATAAAGGGTACGAGTCCAATGTCATTATGGTTGGTGGCCCTAGTAAAAAGCATTACTTCTACTTTGTGCAAGCAACGCGCAAAGACGTCGAACCTCTAATTACTGTGCAATGATAATTAGTGTTACATACAACAAAGACACTCAAGAAATCTTGGTGGTTAGTGACATCGCCGAAATTGAGGTGAGCAGCTACGCTGTGCAAGACGACTCAAACACATTGAAGTTTGAGATAGCCGTGAATACAAGTCAATACGAGCTTATAAATCCTGAAGTATTATCTCCAGAAATAGAATGACATGGCTAACTTAACATCATCTCAATCTGGAAACTGGACAAGCTCCTCTACATGGGGTGGCTCGACACCAGCTGATGGCGACACGTTTACCATTGCTGCTGGTCACCTCGTAACCCTAAACAGCGACGAAAGGGAGACCAACGGTTATGGTGATATAATCTGTGACGGAAAGCTTCTTATAGCTTCTGGCGGAAGGATGAAACTGAATGGCAGGCTCACCGTCAGAGCAAACAGCAAGACATCATACTTCACTGAAGGCACATCTACGTCTGGCGGAATGTTTGAGATGGAGGATGACACCATTTTGGAAATTGCTGGAGATAACGCGGCTCAACATAGTATATGGGTCGAAAACCAACAATGGGTTTCTATTAAGTGTCAGGGTTCGGCAAAAAACCGAAACACAACACTGTCGTCTGAGCACGGTTATAACTCTTCGTACCTGAGCGTTGCTGACGCGACCAGATTCGCGAAAGGCGATTGGATAACTGTGTTTAGAAGAGACGTAGATTACAGGGTGTGTACCGACGAAGGTTTCTTTGTTCACGACACAGACACGGTAAACAACCGAATCTACTTTAGGCAGTTCGTTTCGCCAGAGGCTACGATCAGTGCTGTTAACGGCAGTGTTATAACCGTGGACAACGCGAAGGTATTTAGGGTTGGGTATAAGATAATTTTTGGAACTGGAAGCGACCGTAACGTAAGGACGATTAGCGCCATAAACAAACGCCTAAATGAAATAACCCTTGACAGCGCCCCTAACGGTAGCGTAGTTGGTTCTGTAGCTTACCAGACTGGCAATGAAAAGAAACAGCCAACTGGGAGTATAGTCCAAAGGATGGCAACTACCGTTACAACGGCGATCACTTCAGCCAATAGCACCGACCAGTTAGTAGTTGGAGATGCTGGGGACATTTCTGTCGGAGACGAAATAATAGTAGACGTCAACAACGACGACGACTACTACTGGGATTATGACACCAAGTATACGGTTACGGCAAAGTCTGGCAACACCTTGACGCTAGACGACCAGCTTAGGTACACCCACAAGATAGGGAGCCTTGTGACTATAGTTACAAGAGACTGCGTTATACGGGCGGCTGACGATAGCACCAACACTCGCCCTTTTATTTACGTGGAAAGCTATATCGATAATCCTCAAGCATTTGTCAGAAGAGTTAGATTTCAAGACGTGCATTTTAAGGGGCTTGGCAGAAATACGAACTCAACTTATTACGGTGGGTTTTTTGTGGCTGGAAAGTGCTCTTATCTAAGTGATTCTAGCTCGGCCGATGGTACGGATTATGAGTCTAGGATTGACTCTTGCGTATACGATTCTCCGAATTACAGATCTAGTTATACTGGTTTTGGGATTAGGGACACGTATTACTTTACGTTTAGAAACAACGTATCCTACCGCAACGAAAGGGGCGTCTACTGTTGGAGTGGCAATTATAGCATGCGGTTCACTAATTACTATTTCACCAGAAGCTGGTATTCTGGTTGGTATAGTGACGGTTGGTATGACCCATGGGCTAGGCTGGAGTACTTATACATAACGAGGACTGAGGATTATGGGATGGTTCTTAATCAGTTTAGAGAGAAAATGACTATCCGTCATTTGAAGCTTCTAAACAACCAATATAGAGGGTTTTATAACTTCTATCGTATGGCAGATGGCTGTTTAGTAGAAAGACTAGAGCAAGACGGCTATAGGTACCCACCTTACATTGGGGCGTCTGGAGGAAAAATGGTGTTTTTAGACAGCAAGATTCAACCTAACCGCTGGGACGGGTCTGCCGAAAGCGGCACTGGTTTAGTTTATAGCAATTACATTGAAGAGCCAAACAGCGACGACAGAGGGCAGTTTATGAGGAATGGCGGAAAAACATCTTTTGTCGAATTTATAAATTGGAGTTTTGAAGAGGGCACTCTGGCTCAAATGTCTCCGGCTTGTATAAGAGTCTGGAATAACGAAGAGCAGTATTGGGACGTTCAAGTTGGAAACGATACTAACTCAGGTTTTTTTGAATCAGCTTATATCCCAGCCAACACAAAAGTAAGGGTGTCGTGCGAAGTGCAATGCCTTTCTAATTTTACGGGAACTAGACCGTTTTTGGTTGCAGTTGGAAATAGAGGGGGTTATAGAATGGGGAGACACGAAACATCTTCTTCAGAAACTTCTATTTTGAATAGTACCACTACATCAACTGAGTTCGCTGCTGATTTAGGTTTTAGAGAACAGACTCAGTACTCTGCCGCATCTCTAGGTGCATTTGAAGAAGGTCAACTTACCATAGAGCCCCAGCCTAAAGACTACATGCTTGTGACTGGAGTATACAACTCAAGCACAGACATAAGGGAAGAAGGGTATAAGATGAGGGACATAAAGATTATTCTTGAACAGAACACCAGCATGCCCATATCATCTTTTTACGCTCAAAGAACCAACCCAGTAAAAGTAGGATCAAGTTTTATACCATCAAAGAAAAGAATTAGCGGCAGAATATGACGCTTACAACAAGTAAGAACCCATGGCTAAAGATGTAATCATTACTCCGCTAGACGGAGACATACAGTTTTCTAATGCTTCAGGCACTGATGCGGGTAAGATCGAACAGTTTGGAGATGATCTGGTCATCTCTAATGCTGTTGGCGATGTCTTACTTGGCGACGGAGATATTGACGTTTACATTGGTGATGGTACTGCTAATGTAGACATTGTGTTTGAACAAGATGGTTCGATAAGAGGTGAGGTTGGTGGCGCAGTGGCTCTTACGCTTGGCTCTAGCGATACAACCCTAAAGCTCGGTAGCGATCTTGACGTAAACGGCAAGAGCATTGTCAGCGCGTCAAACGGGGATATAACGATCGTGCCTAACGGTACTGGCAAAGTCGGTATCGGGCAGACCTCACCTACAGTACCACTTGAAGTAATAGGCACAATAAAGCAAAAGACTGGGTCTGGATACACCAACTATGTACAACAGTCGGTGTCAGAGGCACAGCTTACCTTTTCTACTTATTCAAATAATCAGACGTCATTTCCGTCGGCTATTAAGTTTTCTCCAAATGGGACAGAGGCTGTAAGAATAGACAACGCTGGAAACGTCGGTATCGGTACTTCATCGCCAGTAAGCCCGCTGCACATCTATCAAAACGATGGTTACACTGGCACGCCGTCTGGCATCACGATAGAGCAGGCTGGAACTGGTGATGCTGTTCTTCAGTTCTTGATTCCTGGCTCAAGAAGATGGGTTGCTGGTATCGACAACAGCGACGGAGACCGATTCAAGATAGCTTCTACTTCAGACGTAGGTACGGATGACCATTTTGAGATTGTTGGTACCAGTGGAGTAGCTATATTTAACGGCACACAGCTGCAGACGTCTAGCGACACAGAAGTTCGCTACGGCAACATCACGACCACTCAAAACGGCAGCGTTGTGAATGGCGGCTTCATGAATCCCGCAGCAGAGGACAATATGGTGCACCTGCCTCACGTGGTCAACGATTTGGCAGGCTTCCAAAAGTGGGGCACGATTACCGTTTCGGGGTTGTACAAGACACGAAGCGGAAGTGCGGGCAGCTACACCTACAGCAATCCTGTCTCTGCCTCCGACTTTGACAGTGGGGCGGCGTTCGACGGTTATTCGAGCACAGCGGGCAGTTGGTACAGCGATGACGGACCCGACGGCACCACAGCGGGCGTTGGAGTTGTTACACTAGAGTGGACCAACGAATTACAGTACACCGCCTTTGCTGGTATTGTCTTTGGGTCAACTTCCTTTACTGCCGAGCGGGTTAAGATTGAGGCGTATCGTGGCGGGGCGTGGCAGACGCTGTGCGATCTTACGGACAACCAAGACCACGTTGTGATGCGCCAAATTGGTAGCAACTCAGGAGCTGGTAGCGCTACAACCAAGCTTCGCTATACGCTAGGTGGCTCTGTTAATAATAGCTACTTCCGCATTCACACGTTGTACGCTGCCAACTACAGGGCAGGCGACAACAACTTGTCGGGGTATCCGGGCACGGACTACACCCGAGGTGTTCACTACTTGGAAAAGTACAAGACGAATTACGCACATGGTCACTTCCGCCCCGCAGCCACGAACACATACAACCTCGGCGACGGAAGCCTCACATGGGCAAACATCTACGCCAACGGAGGTAATTCATCACAGTGGAACACAGCTTATGGCTGGGGTAACCATGCAAGCGTAGGGTACCTTTCTAATATCATAGAGGATACAACGCCACAGCTTGGTGGTACGCTAGACATCAATAGCAATAATATTATTGGAGCTGGAAGCATTATCGTCAGCGGCACAATCGGCAACTTGGGGACCAACATTGGTCAACAATTAGAATTAGGAAGCTCTGCCGTTACAACTTTAAGGTTTGATTCAGATGCTTGGAGGCTGTATGCAGGCGGTACAGGAAGTTCTGGGGAGCTGGTTAGAGTTACAGAAACAGGCAACGTCGGTATCGGAACTACTTCGCCCACATCAAAACTACATGTTGAGGGAGCAGCATTTATCAACAATGGTCTTTTAAAGATACAAGACAGTTCTGTCACGAATTACTACGAATCAGACCAAATGAATTCGTATGGAACTTATTACGATTGGAAGTTTGCTGGTAGTCGGGTTATGCGCATCAACTCCTCTGGCAACGTCGGTATCGGAACAGCCTCCCCATCAGCGAAGCTCGATGTAGTCGGATTGGCAAACATCAATGACGGTAGTGAAAACGTCATGATTTCGTCATTAAACACATCGCTTTCCACTGCTGTTTGGAATACTGCACTTGGTTCGTACGCTGGCTATAGCTTGTCTACAGGGAGCTGGAATACAGCTATAGGAGCAGGCGCAATGACATATACGACTACTGGACATTCAAACGTTTCTGTTGGCTATACTTCTCTATATAACGTTAGCAGTGGAGCCCACAATGTAGGCATTGGTAGAAACTCATTAGAAAGACTTACTACTGGAAATTACAACGTCGCTGTTGGATCGCTAGCGGCTAGAGGCACTGCGGGGTCTCAGTCTTTCTCTAATACAGTAGCAGTTGGTTACGAAGCTTTGACAGTTTTGACTACTGGGGGTAATAATACTGCTATTGGCTATCAATCTGGATATAGCATTACTACGGGTCAACAGAACGTCATGCTTGGCTATAAAGCTGGCTACAACGAAACAGGAAGCAACAAGTTGTACATAGCAAACAGCGATACAACCACCCCGCTTATTTACGGTGAGTTTAATAACGAGATTCTCAACGTTAACGGTAAGCTCAAGCCTAACAGCATCACGGTGGACGACGAAGGATTGTCGGCTGCTGGTGACTACGGCTCAGGTGCAGAAATATGGTATCAAGGATCAACATCTACGACGGCGGCTGGATATTGCTATTATCTTAATAGTTCTGGAGAATGGTCCGCTGCTAGTGACGGTGGTGCCACTAGTGCTGCCGATGCCACTGGTATGTTAGCTATGGCTGCTGGAACTGATCCGGACGGTGATGGAATGATACTTCGCGGTTTTGTCCAGTGTTTTCAGACAAATCTTGGAGGTAGCGTTGGTGACACTGTATATCTTTCCAGTAGCGGTGGTAGATTAACAACTACAAAGCCAACATCTTCTGGAAGTTTTGTGCGGCGAGTTGGGTACCTCGCAAAAGGAACTAATATTATATACTTCAATCCTTCTATGGAATGGGAAGCATTATAAACAAATAAATACTTTAACTAACCCTTAATTAATTTTTCAAATGTCTTACACTTTCACAACCAAGACTTGGTCTATTTCTGGAGAGCACGATTTCGATGGCTTTTCACTTCTCAACCCTACGTTCTCCATTAAAAATGTTCAATTCATAAACGATCGCGTTTATGTGCAGTTGGAGATTTCAGAAAACGGAGGCGTGTACAAGCACCACAACAGCATTAACTGCGAGGCTAAAGATGAAACCGACATCAACTTGTTGGTTGACGACATCATTGCTGAAAAGTTTCCTACAGCTGTTGGTGTGGCATAATATAGACTAAAATGTCTATATACAAAAACATAACTACTACTGGAACCCACGTACTCATAGCTAAAAAAGGGTACGTGGGTGGTAGTATTTCTAAGGTAAGTATATCTAACAATAGCGTTGAAGATGCTGCTGTTAGTGTATTCCTTGATGATGATGATTCAAATTTGCACTATCATATAAACTCTGTTGTTATACCTGGTAATGTGGCTCTTGTGCTTAATGAGAATTTAGCGTTTAATTCAACTGCATATTCACTTAAGCTAGCCAATACAGGAACATCGCCGAGTTTGTCTGTAATAATATCTTAAGTATGAAATTAGAAGTATTAAGATTTAGCGATAATGGAGACAGTACGAACGGTTTATTATTTGATATTAGCGACGGTAAAAGGAAGTTTCTTTGCTATACTCTCGAAGATGAGAGACGCGAAGAAAAAGTTCCTGGAGAAACTTGCATCCCTGAAGGAAACTACAGTGTCGGTTTTAGAAGAATGGGTGGATTTGACGCCAAATACTCTGAAAGATTTTCTGACATACATATTGGCATGCTTGAAATCTTGGACGTACCAGGTTTTAAGCATATCCTTATTCACTGTGGTAATACTGATGAGGATACTGCAGGCTGCTTACTCGTCGGAGATACTCAATCGAACAACAAGAAGGTAAAAAATGGTTTCATTGGTGAGTCTACCCAGGCTTACAAAAGAATATACGCTCAAATAGCCCTAGCATTAAAGCAGGGCGAAGAAGTGACCATTGAGTACAAATTTTTATAATATACGCCTTGGAAAATAAGCTTAAGAAGCCTCCTAGAAGCGACATACGTTTTAGTATATCATTGTCTGAAGAGCAAAAAAGAGCTAAAGAAGAGATAATAAACCACGCCTACAGCTTTATCGTTGGCAAAGCAGGTAGTGGCAAAACGCTTTTAGCGGTTCAAATCGCTTTAGACATGCACTTTAAAAGACAGTTCAACAAGATAGTCATAACTAGACCGACTGTTGCAACCGAAGATAATGGGTTTCTGCCTGGTTCTGAGAAAGAGAAAATGGAACCGTGGCTCGTACCCATTGTGTCGAACATGAAAAAAGTGTACAACAAGGAAGATAAGATCCAAAAAATGATGGACGCTGGAGACATCGAGCTTGTATCGCTGGCTCATTTTAGAGGCCGTACGTTTGACAATTCCGTTGTGATTATAGACGAGTTCCAAAACTTATCTAAGTCTCAATTTAACATGGCCCTAGGGCGTTTAGGTAAAGACTCTATAATGATATTTTGCGGTGACTACCAGCAGATAGACTTGAGAGACGAGAACTACTCGGCTATACATGAGCTAGCCAAGATAAAAGACTCTGACTTTGTATACAAATGTATACTGCAAGATAACCATAGGCACCCAGCCGTGGATGATGTTTTAAAACTATTAACAGGATACTAATGGCAAGTAAATTAGATAAATCAAAAATGCCTTGCAATAAGCCTCGTACTTCACCAAAGGCTGGCAAGAAAAAGGTTGTTAAAGCCTGTTCCGGTGGTCAAGAAAAAATCATACACTACGGAGCCACGGGCTATGGGCATAACTACTCAGCGGCTGCGCGCAAAAGCTTTAGAGCTAGGCACAAGTGTGATCAAGCTAAAGACAAGTTATCAGCAAGACATTGGGCTTGCAAAGATCTTTGGGCTGGTAAAGGCGGATCTACAAAGTCAAGCCCGAAAAACAAAAAGGGTAAATACTAAAAAAGGGAGGCGCAGTGCCTCCCTTTTCTATTTTAAATATATATATATAAGCTTTACAATACGTAGTGTATAAGTAGGACAATAGCCACTGAAACCACAAGTCCGACCATGAGTTTAAGGAAGTCTTTAGCAACTATAGGAAATACTTGCTTTAGGTTTCCTTTTTTAGTTAAGAACGTATTTAACGCAAGCTCTCTACCGCAAAGCAAACCAACAAACACCCATGTAGTAGACATTGGAATGTTGTTTAACTCTTTAAAGTACAACAGTAAGAAAGCGTAAACTAAATCTATAAGCGTTGCGGATCGAACGTATTTGGTGTTTTGTTTATCTAGAACGATCTCCTGTATCTTTCCACCTTGCTTGTAGAATATCCAACCAAGCCCAGCCGTAAAGAAGGTTATAACACCAATCAACTCCACAACAGACAGTTGTCGCGGTAAGAATACGGCTATGTTTGCTACATCGTGAGACAACCACGTAAACCATAAAAACCCTGTTGTAAACCACTGAGCCGTTCTCCAGTAAGCTTTATTCTTTTCTTTGATCTCCGTGTCTTCATTGAAAAACCCAGATATAGCAAACCACAAGGCATACGCAACGGCTGCGGCTAACCCATATCCAACGACACTTTTAAGTAACATCTTCTCAAGAACAAACGTCGAAGCAAAGGCACTTAGTACGAGAAACGAAGTTGAAACTGGAATACCTTTCTTAGTTAGAGCCACTAACGCTAAAGGGGCTAAAGCGTGATACCACTGAACCTCTTGGAAAGGTATTTTAGTTAATCTACCAAATGATATATCACCGTCGTACGCGTTCCATCCGTAGATAAGTGTACCCATCATAACGGCCGAAGCCGCAGCCCATAATACATACCATTTGAATTTTTCTCTGTTAGAAGCTAACCATGTCCCAAGCGTTTGTACGCTGTCGTTGGCTATAACTGAATAACCTGCAAGGCCGAAGCCTATCATCGCTAATAAACTCATTGAATTAAATTTTAATTGATATTCTAAATCTTATAGTATTTGAAGTGTCCCAACCTAATCTATAAACGTAGTTTTTATACGGCACATCTGTAGCCACTGCCAAATTGTGCAGCTCATCCCAAAACTCTTGCTGAACCCATATTTTACACTTGTCGAGCTTGTATATTAATCTAGGCTCTAGTGTTGGCTCATGTTGTTCTACCTTGTAGTGCAACGGCACACTAAATGTTAAAGGCGTGTTTTTAAAGTTAAAGCTTTGTCTGTATGTAAACCTGTTTTCTCCAAGGTTTGTTCTGTGTCTAAGTTCTAAACCACCGTTATCGTATAGTTTATGGCTTATAGTAAAATAAGATTTACCGTTTGTTCTTAACTCGTATCCAAGCTTTTGCGCGGACATCAAGTTCACGCAAAGCAAGGATAAGAGCATTAATAAATATTTCATTAATAATTTAAGGCATTTGATATAATAGGGAATTTGTCTTTAAATATAGCTTTTATTTCTTTTGCTATCAACTGTATTTCTTTTTGTGCATGACCGTCGTCACGTATGCTAAGAAAGTGTATCCAAGATCTTAGCGTCCCAGTCATGTAGATTTTAGTTCTTGTTGCCAATGGTAGTATCATACGAGCCTGTTCCCGTGCAACACCAGCATCGATCAGTTGGTTATACAAATTTCTTGACGCGACTAGATGATCGCTAAGTAGCGTAGAAGCCGGTATATATCCACCGCTAACAGGTATATGCGGATCAATAACTTCTGAAGAACTCTGTCTATTATCTTCACACTGCTTTCTAAATTCTATGGGTTCAAACATTCCACCGAGCTGGTTTACATCTTGGTATCTTTGGCTGAACTCTTGAAAGGTAAAGCTTCTGTGTCTTATCAACTGTATGCCTATAGCCTTGCTAGTCTCGATCTCCACAGTCATAGATGCGTGTTCGAACGGCGACCAATGCGCATGCTTAATCAGGTAGTTTATTAAGCCTTCGGGTTTAGATTGCTTGTCTTTTCTTTTGCTGCTAACTCGCGCGATATACACTATTTGATTTTCCGCTTCTGGAGTTGATGTTATTAAATTTACTTTCATTATCCTTCACATGATGAGCACTCGAGGATGTTGCGGCTAAACGCTTGAGCAGAGCTCTGACTGAACTGGTAGTAAAGCGTTTTAACCCCTTCTTTCCACGCGTACAGGTATAACTGGTTTATATCTTTTGCTGGTATACTTGGATCAATCATGAGATTCAAACTCTGAGATTGATCAATATACTTTTGTCTTTGAGCTGCTTGAAGTATTATTTCTTTTGGAGATATTTCTACAAATGATTTAAATACTTTTTTAGTCGGGAACTCTAAGTGCTGCACAGATCCATCTTTCTTTAATATGCTTTCCCAAACATCGTCTGTGTTTAATCCGTGTTTGTCAAGCTCTTTTTCAAGGAAAGGATTTTTGTATACAGTTTTTGTTTTAGCTAAGTCTTTGATAAAGTAATTAGACTTAATCGGTTCAATACCCATACTAACAGCTCCGTGTATAAACGAACTAGACTTGGTCGGTGCTATGGCTATATGTGTTGTGTTAGCGAATCCAGGTCTCAAAGATCTATAGCCAAGAGCGTCATGCAACCATTGCGACGCGATCTCAGACTCTTCTTTTAACGTTTTAAATATATTAGCGTTAATTTGCTTGGCTTGAAGAGAATCAAACTCTATGAGTTTAGACTGTAGTAGACTGTGATACCCTAAAACTCCTAGCCCAATGGCTCTGTGTTGCTTAGCAAACCTATGCGCCCTAGCTAGGCCAGGCAAAGTCTCTGATTTGATTATAAACTCGTCCATAACAGCGTTAAGGAACTGTACGTAAACCTGAACAGCATCGGTTTTCTCTATTTCATCCCAATGCAGTAGGTTGATCGAACCTAGGCAGCAGACAAAAGAGTTGAAACTATCAGTTGGTAATTGTATTTCAGAGCAAAGGTTAGACGCTGTTATTTCTAAACCAAGTTCCTTGTATGGAGATGAGTTGTTAGAATTATCCTTAAACATGATGTAAGGAAAACCAAACTCACTGCGGCGCTGAATAACCTTAGCCCAAACTTTTCTCTTATCTTTATCACCGTCAACCATAGACTGCATCCACTCGTCGGTTATGGTAATGCCGTACTGCAAGTTTTGTATTGGGTTACCTTCTGTTCCAATGTCTAAGAACTCACTGATGTCTTGGTGCTCTATAGGTAGATACACGGCACAAGCACCACGTCTAGCTTCGGCTTGTTTGCACACATCGACGGTTGTATCATACATGCGCGCATAATGCACTGGGCCGTCAGCTTTTCCTCCAGTTGAAATCGTGGCTCCTCGTGGCCTTATATTTCCTAGGTATGCTGATGTACCTCCTCCGTATTTGGACATCATACCGATCTCCCTAGATGCGTTTAGGATTGAATCTAGGTTGTCGTCGACGTTGCTGCCGTAACAGCTTATCGGTAATCCTTTGTGTTTGCCAAAGTTTATCCACACAGGGGTTGACAAGGAGTAAAAACCCCTTGCCATATAATCTTCAAACTTGATAGCGAAGTCTTTTATACCCAAATACTTTTCAGCAGTATTGGCTATGTCCTTTATTCGCTGCTCAGGAGTTTCAGTTATATATCCCCGTGAGAGAAAAAGCCTTGACTCATCATTTAACCAGTAGTATTTTTTGTACTCCATTAAAATAAGTCGTGTTCAGTTATGCTTTTGCTTTTCTTATTGTAATCAATTTGCTTCTTGTAGAAGAAGTCTCCTTCCTTTGTAGCTGTAATCTCAACGTCAAACCATTTTGTTTGATTGATGATTTCTTGGTTGATCTCAAATACAGGTTCATACCCTATTTTTTTAAGGGAGTTGTTAAACCTGTTTTTGATAAATTCTTGTATAGTTTCTTTAGATAAGAACTCAAGTTCACCAGATTCAAGTATCCAGTCAAGTACACCGCATTCGGCTTTGTAGGCTTTGATACATGCTGAAGATATGAGATCTCTGAAATCATCGTCGAACCAGTCAGGATTTTCAGACTTGATGATGTTGATAATTTCAGCACCAAAATTACCGTGTATGTCTTCTTCTTTAGAAGTAGCCTCCACGACATTAGATATTCCTTTGAGGACATTTTTGTGCTTGTTAAAAGACATCATGATTAAGAACTGGCTGAATAAGCTTACGTGTTCAATAAACAACGA
>Ga0255768_10002717_pt1 | contig 17728 bp, 16 predicted proteins | sample 071ome_33_FD_179983 | JGI IMG/M metagenome (GOLD analysis project Ga0255768, IMG submission 179983) | Coastal salt marsh microbial communities from the Groves Creek Marsh, Skidaway Island, Georgia - 071412AT metaG (version 2) | ecosystem: Environmental > Aquatic > Marine > Intertidal zone >...
GCACATGGATTCATTGAAACGACCATCCGCGGAATTAATCTCCTTAATGACTTGAGTACCTGAAAGTATCCATAGGACACCGTCGTTTCTTCCTCTGTCATCTTTGTCATAATCAATTCCTCGGCCAGTTGAATCCCCCTCAATGTTTCGGTCATCCCCCTCAACCCACGATATTTCATTCAAAATCTGCTCAGAAGTGATATTCACTGTAGAAGTTGTATCAAATGCATTTGGCGTTTGAATGTAAATGACAGCGATATCGGTAGACCATTCAGTCCTCACCTCAAGCAACAAATCTGATGACATGGCATCATCAGGGAGAAATATTTCCACATCGTCTTCGATTTGATCTTGAAACGATGCACCTTGTTGAGCAAAAAAAGCCGTCAAAATGACAAGGAGAATCACCACAGTCCCTGGCGATTGTAAAGTTGTGGTGTACACTCGACTTAGACGTTGTTCAATGACATCACTCACTTTTTCTCGTACATTTGAGAATGTTTGTGACATTGAGCCAGTTGAAGATGACTGGCGTCTTGTCATAGTGTCGCCAATATTTCCGGCTTCAAGAAGAATTCCACTATCTTCGTCGAAAATTCTTCAATCCAGTCCAAATTCTTCAACAATCAGATGTCGAAGGAAATTTTGAGCGGTTTGCAAGACTATTCCCGTAGCCATCAGTGCTAAACCAAGGACGCCAATCCATATCGCTGATATACCGTTCCCTATAAGCACATCAATTTGCGTTGTGAACTCCTGTGCTGCACTCATACCCATCGCTGCACCGGTTGCCAAAAGTCCAAGACCAGGAATACCAAGGACGAGAATTGGCTTCTTTTGAGAAAGGGACAGTAATGCCCAAGTTAATACAGTAAAGCCATGGGACAAAGCGGTGAAATTGGAACCTTTGGGTACATCGTATCGGATGATGGTTGGAACTTCCTTGACTCGAAGGTGCTTTTCATTTGCATCTTCAAGAATTTCTAGAGATAATTCCATGCCTTCAGCATCAAATCGTAATTTTTGCAAAGCCGCTTTTGAAAATGCTCGGAAACCTGATTGTGTATCACTAATGTTGAGGTCGCTCGAAAGATTCGAAGCTGCAGTAATCACTTTGATTCCAAGTTTCCGATAAGCTGGCATATCGACGCCACCTCCACCATCGACAAACCGAGAACCTATGGTGAAATCTGCTTGACCCGACAGGATCGGTTCGATAACCGCAGGGATGTCGTTTGGATTGTGTTGGCCATCAGAATCAAGGATTACAAGAACATCAGCATCTAATTCAAGGGCATGACGAAACAATGTTTTCATCGTTGCACCGTAACCACGATTCGAACGATGTTGAATCACTTGAGCACCACAAGCCTCTGCAATGCTCGCACTTGAGTCTGAAGAACCATCGTCGATGCAAAGAACCATGTCAACATGTCGTAGTGTGCTAACAATGACAGACCCGATGGTCTCTTCTTCGTTGAACATCGGCATTCCTGCTACGATTTTCAAAGAAGTGGCACCTGCATCCATGCTGCTCACTATTTAATTCTCGCGAACTGCTTCTATATAGAAATAGTGACTTGGGGAGAGGAAATCAGATGTTTTAATGAAAGGGGCACATCAAACGGCCGAAGAAGAATGATGTGCGTCGACTGCTTTTGCAGAATAGGAATGAAACGGAGGAATTAACCTAGCGACTCAGTCTTGAAATTGGCTGATGGTTGTCACCGCTCTTTCGCCAGAAAGAACACGTTCTAACGCACCAATCGAAATGACAAGAGGAACATAGGATTCCCCGTCTGCAGTCACATATGTTGAACATTGCTCAAATGCAGAGGCATTAATCGATACTTTGATCGCACCTCCAGCATTGCTTCTTCGGACGTAACCGACGAGCAATGTTTGTTCTTCTGTCGTTGTTTCTTCTGTTTTTTCTTTTTGTTTTACCATTGTATCACCTCGGGGACTTGCCCCAATCCATACTAAATATCGTCAAAGGTTATCAAAGATTCTTGAGCACGAAAAAAAGTATCACTTATACGGATGTATGCACCCCACTCATTATGCGAGTACTCGTTACGGGTGGGGCTGGCTTCATAGGTTCGCACCTCATCGATAGGCTCATCCAACGTGGAGATGTTGTTCGGGTGATTGATAACCTTAGCAGTGGAGACCTCGCATTTCTCGAACAACATCAATCAAGCGATCAATTTGAGTTTGTTCAAGGAGATGTTTGCTCCCTCGATGATGTCTCATCATCTATGAAAGACATTGAATGTGTATTTCATCTTGCAGCAAATCCCGACATTCGCCTCGGCACTCAAATAACTGATACCGACTTAAAGCAAGGAACAATTGCAACCTACAATATCCTCGAGGCAATGAGAGTTGAGGGTGTGAAAACTATAGCATTCGCTTCAAGTTCTGTTGTTTACGGTGAGAATGCTCCGATGCCGACACCAGAACATTACGGACCATGTATGCCAATTTCTCTTTACGGTGCGAGCAAACTTGCAGGCGAAGGTCTCGTGAGTAGTTGGGTTGGCACATTTGGACTACAAGGTTACATTTTCAGATTTGCAAATATTGTTGGTTCAAGAGCCACCCATGGCGTTACTTACGACTTTGTTCACAAATTGCATAATAATCCAAATGAACTCGAGGTCCTCGGAAATGGATTGCAAGAGAAATCCTACATGGATGTAGGAGATTGCGTTGATGCCATCTTGCACATCATGTCGTCTGATGACGCACCACTCAATGTGTATAATTTAGGCTCCCACGATACAATATCTGTTCGCGACATAGCTCGAATTGTCATTGAAGAATTCGGTACACCTGGAACCGAGATAAAGTACACAGGTGGCGATAGAGGGTGGGCTGGAGACATTCCACGGGCCATGTTGTCAGTGAACAAAATGTTAGAAACAGGATTTGATGTCCGCATGAACAGCGAGGGCGCCATCCGGCACACAGCCCAATCAGTAATTCAAAATTTGAAGTGATCACATGTACGACGATAATGCAACCGCACGAACGGATACCCTCATCAAAATCATAAGTTTATTTGTCCTTGTTCTTGTTGTCATCGCGTTCACGACAAACCCGATTGCAACAGGTGTGGGTGTTGGGGAAAAAGTTCCAATTCTCGAGGGAAAAATCTACAACGGAAACGGTTGGGTCGATTACGATTTACACGCTCAATTTGATACGGATTGGAACGAAGAAGACACCAATGCAACTTGGTTCATCGTCGAATTTTTGGACACCGATTGCAGCGCTTGTTGGAGAGACACCGCAAAGGTTAGTGATTTGCAAAATGCAATCAGTTCTACCCAATGGGATAGAGCACCAGTTCAGATGATTGCTGTTGTTGTCGAATTGAATATACAAAATCACGACGGCTCAAGAGATGAAATCAAAGCATTCCGTGATAAAAACGATGGTGATGGCTCCTTCAAATGCAATGCAGGACGGTCACTGTGCAGTGAGAGGGATGGTAACCCATACAACTTTCCATTCTTTGATGACCTTGACGGCAAGAGCACGAAAGATTGGGACATTCCAGGAACACCAACATACTTCATCATCAAGCCAAACGGCATAGTTGCATGGTCATCAGTTGAGGCTGGAAATAGTGATATCTTTGACGCAGTTAATGGACTCATCCCGGAGGCATCAAATTGAACGCCAATCTCATTTTGATGCTGTACATCATTCCTCTTCTTACTGGTATTTTGTTGATTAGCCCGCTTCGTGAAAAATTACCTCTTGATGTGCTCATGAAGAAGTATCCTTCCTTGGAAAACGATACAAGGAAAATTTTTCTGGGACAAACCTTGATTGTCTTAACGGGATTTGCTGTTTCAGCACATACATTGTGGATCAGCAACAAAATTTCAGAAGGAGGCTCATATTGTTCAGCTCAGAATGTTTTCGATTGTGACAGCGTTATTGGCGATATGCGATACAACACAGTGCCATTTACGGAAATCCCCTGGGGGCTTCTTGGTTTTCTTGCTTTCACAGTTCTGCTTTACTTCGTTCGAACATTGTCAAACGAGCCACATGCAGATTTTGTTGAGAAGCACATCCAATTTGGTAAACTCATGACCGTTGGTGGTTTCTTCATCATAGCACTCTTGGTCTACTACGAATTCAAAATGGGAAAAATTTGTCAGTATTGCACGACCGCCCATGTCGCCAATATCGCTGCGTTTTTTGGATTCTATGAAATTGAAAAAGCATACCAATCAGATGATTGGAAGAAACTGAAGTGAGGGAAGATTATGGTTTCAGAACAACAAGTATGGCTTGGCGTCATGGCTGTAGGAATAGTTGCATTGCTGGGAGTCTCAGGTTTCAACCCTGTTGATTTACTCGACACGACCGACGAAGATTCCATGTATTCTACGGCAGATAAGAAACACCCTCTTGCAAAAGAATGCTTAGGTGGCCACACTGCAGACATGATTCATTACCATGCAGCAGTCATCATTCGAGTTAATGGGGAATTCGTTCCTATACCTGAAGACGTTGGTCGCCCCGACGGAGAGTGCCCGATGCGACAACTTCACACACATTCCGAAAATAACGTCATCCACATCGAACTAAAACAGGCTGCTGATGTACCTATCGAAGCATTTTTCGATGTGTGGGGTAAACATTTTGACGAAACTGGCTTTGATGATTATCGCGTCAATGAAACCCACGAAATCGTCATGATTGTGAATGGTGAGCCTAATGATGAATTCAACGACTACATCTTGAAAGATGATGATGAAGTGTTTATCGATTTTAAACCACGAGATTAAGGTGTATAAGCTCCTGAAAACACCAAAGGTTCAGCGTCTGGATCGACCTCTTCCATTCGAATGATGGTTACCTCGATTTCCCCTGCACCGACGTAGGTTCTTCGCAATTCACTCATGAGAAGTGACTGAATATTTTCAGCAGATGTTCCAAACAAAGCCGTGATGTGATGAGTGACTTCTGCTCCTGAACGAGCGAGATACTCTACAAGCCATTCTTTTGGTTCAGTAGTTTCCCAAGTGATGTCTTCCCATGTGTTGTTCATGACATTACATTGTCATGCTCCTTTATCAATTTTCAGTCGATATGAGTCATGATTGAGCATTTTCTTTCATTTTTTTACCACTTTGAAACGAATTCCGGAAAATTGTAGAGAAGACAAGAGCAACACCAATCAAGAGGAAAAGCGAGATGATGAGCGGTGATTGATTTGATGAATCTTTGGCTCGTTCCCGGAAACTCATTTCAATTGAGCCATAGGAGGAACCTGCTGCACCAGATTGTAGCTCTTCAATCGTAGGTTCGTGTAAGAGAACGATACTCCAGCTTTTCGTGGGTTGAAAGGTGATTGAAAATGAAGACGTGCATAGACCTTCTGATGAAGCATTCAAACCAATTGATACAGTGATATTCGAGGTTGAGAGATTACATTCTGCTGTCCCAACAACCACACGGTCTCTTGTGGCATCTCCTGGGTTGATTGCAGAAGATGGAACTTCTTTTTCATGCTCAAGAAGAAGAAACGTGAGTTGACCTTCTGGAACTGAGAGTGAAACATCCTTTACTGACGCAACAAGTTGTGCACCATCACGAACTACCTCGAATGCTAATTCGCTTGTGGATCCCCTTTGAAGTTCCTTTTCTAAGATATCACTTTGAACATCACCCCAAGCATCGTAACCAACTCTCAAATCACCACCTTCGACGATGAATGTTGGTGTTGATGCTAATGTTGGATGAGTTATTGTTCTTCTATCGATGCGATGTTGACTTGCCTCGGGTTGAAATGCATCCTCTCCATCTGTAGGATGCAAGGCAAGCATGACAATACGTGAGCCGTGTCCATCTGCCACTTGGACCAAATATGGATCAATCTCTGCGCACGATGGGCACCATGTTGCAGTGAGTTCTTCAACAACGAGACTTCTACCACCAACACCTGTTGATATTGGTTCATCAAATGTTTCAGATGTATCGATGACGATTCCATGAGCTGGCTGCACTCCAAACAAACATGCAAGAGAGATGATAAGAATACAAACATTCTTTGACATTTCAATTCACCCATGAGAACATATGATTTAGTCTTGCCAGCAGGAAAGGATTCTTGAACTCTATCCTCAACCACTCCAATGATTGCTGTGGCAGACCATTGGGTTGAAAATCACAAACGTGATTCATGGCGGCGTCAAGCCAAGTCGAGCGGATACAGAGCACGCTCTGCTTTCAAACTCAAACAAATTCAAGAGCGGCATACGATATTGAGAACTGGAGATGTCGTGTTTGATGTTGGGTGCCATCCTGGAGGATGGTCACAAGTTGCATTGGAGATGATTGGTTCATCTGGCGATGTCGTCGGTGTTGATTTACAGGCTACTCAAGGTCTTGAAGGGGCCACATTTCTGACCGGCGATATTCGTCATGAAATGATTCAACATCAAATCATAGAACTGTTGGGTGAACGAAAGTTCAATGCTATTCTTTCGGACATCTCACCTGACATTACAGGGAACTGGGATATTGACCAATCAGTAGCACTCGAACTCGTGGCTATGGTTTTTGATTTTTCACTACCGCATCTCGGCAAGGGTGGATGCTTTGTTACAAAATTGTTTCAAGGCACTGGTGTCGATGAACTCATTTCAGAAATAGAGAAACATTTTGCATCTGTTCGGCGATTCTCACCTGACGCTTCAAGAAATTCATCGTCCGAAGTCTATCTGATTTGCAAACATCACACGCCGTGGAAATCACCCAGTAAGTCGATATCAGAACGGTTTCATAACAAGATGAACGCTTTATTGAATCCTGAGGAGGAAGAAATCCAACCTGTCAAAACATCTATGCGAATAAGAAAGAAGAAATCAGATTAAACCCTTATTACCGTTCACGGTCTTCGCAGTAGATATGAAGCAGACAGAGTACAAATTGAGCACAGCCAATCAAATTACTGTTAATGACCTTGAAGCAAATCAACGAATTCGAAATCTTGAGTTGGTCCTCTTGAGGATCTATCCTACTCGCATGGTTGTTTCGAAATCCTATACTGGCCCTGTAGCCGCTGGATGTGCAAGGGACCACACAGGGTTGGTTGGTATCGTGTTATGGAATGAACAGATTGATGCGTTTCGTGTGGGAGATATTATTCGAATTCAATCAGGCTGGTGCAAGATGAGAAATGGACATCTCGTCGTCAGTACTGGCCGAACAGGAAAGATTGTTCTCGTCGATAGATGATGGCGATTGCTCGCGTAACCATAAAGAAGGGTAGTGTGTGCGCAAAGCATCGCAGAGGCATCAAAATGAGCGCACGAGCATCAAACTGCACATCATCTGGCGTACCATTAGCGGATTCGGGTTCCACATCTTTTCCTTGCCCAGGATGCACAGAACCAATCGGAAGAAGCCCACGCTGTCGAAATCAAGGTGTTTTATACACTTGTCCAAATTGTGGATTTGTTGGACCCTGAGGTGATTGAATGGGAAGAGTAGCAATGACATACAAATTAAATCCAGATTCTGAGGTCGAGGCAAACATCGATGAGATTGTTGAGACGATCAAAACCTTCGCTAGTGAAGTCTACGAAGTACAAAGTGTCGAAACGAAACCACTTGCATTTGGTCTTCAATTCGTTCAAGTCCACGTCGTTATGGAAGACGGTCCAGGTCTTTCAGACAAATTTGAAGAAATGATGGGAGAACTTGTCGGTGTTGGTGAAATAGAAGTTCTTTCAATGGGACTTCTTTGAATCCTAGATTCATTGAGACTTCATCTCAAAGATGATTTGTTGGTGACTTCATAAATTCTCTCAATAGAATTGTAGCATAACTACCAGGTGGTAGTGTGAAACGGAAACGGACACATGCACCTTGCTCATGCCATGTTTGATTATCTTTCGTTTTTTCAGCCTTATTTGATTCCTCAATCGCATTTTCAGCGATTGGTACTGTTTCAAATTGAAACTCTTCAAACATCGTGACAAGTGCACGTCTTGTTCCATTTGTGGTTAATGCAGGAATATCAGAAATAACCCAATCCAATGAAGATAGTCCCAATTCATCGGCTGCATGTTCTTCCAACGAGCCAATATCACCGTGGGCGTATGACAATTCACAACCAGGTAACGGGCCTGTTGTCACCAAACGTCCCATGGAACAATTTCTTGAGATACGGGGTTGATTTTTTGCCTTTACTTCAACGCAAGACGAAACCTCGAGTTGCCCTTTTTCATCAATTCGTCCAACTAAATCTCCTATTTGCGGTTCTGATAGCGAAATGCCAGATGAGAGTCTATTCTTCATCGATGTGTTGAAGATTTTAGATTGAACCGAGTGAATCGTCATCAATTGTAGATTGCTTGGTAAAGTTGAGAATGCGCCTATGTAATCGTTTTCATTCTTGAGTAAATGTTCAATCATTCTCCGTTCATATCCCATCCATTTGGGCATTTCTTCAATCAATTCCTCTGAAATTCCTTCTTGCAAGATTTTCCTTCGGACAACTGCGGCGTCTTCGTCTTCTTCACCAGGCATGGTCAAGTATGTCATCACGGCATTTTCCCAATCACTTCGGAGGGCAAATTGACCGGTGGCTGCAGTCACAGGCCTGCCTGAACCGAATCGTTGTGGGCCGATCCAATTTGGGAATTTTTCTGCTCCAACTGAAATGGTCATCTCCTCAACGATGTTTGAGATGCGTGTAAGTGCATCTTCGTTTGAAAGTGGATGTCCATGTTCATCAGCACAACCTCGAACCACGATGGTAAATCGATTTCCACGATGATTGCCAAATCCTATTTTTTGATGTGTACGACCAAGGATTTCAATCTCTACATCAGACATCTCGATATTTGCAACCTTCGATTGCGGTGCATCGATCACAAAAATTTGCGAAGTAATCGCACGCTTATCCTTTGTTCCAGCGAAAAATATTCGATTTCTTGGTATTCTCAATCTATTGGCCAATTGTTGACAAAAACGGTTCGTTTCCCAATTCGTGAGCGTAATTCGTGCAACAGTGAACCTGCCCTTAGGGTCGAGTGCTAGACTCGTTGCAACTTCTTCAACACGAAAATCAGATGTTCGTACTTTAAGCAAACCACCGATTCCCGGTGCATCGGATGCATATCCTATCAAGCCAATCGCTTCAGCGATTGGGTCGGTGACTGTCATTTTTACTCACGTTTAAAGTTGAAGTTTGAAATCATCAATTACATTGCTGATGATATCTTGAAGAACTTTATCGGCGGACCCTTTTGCTGTGGTGCGGATAAAAAATTCAGGGTCATCGAGTTCAGGATGGCCTGGGAAATAGTTGGCGTATTCAACATCCTTGTGGGTGTTGAGGCGTTCTCTCAACACTTGAAGTGCGGTATGGCTCTCCCCGCTGATTCGTAGTCGAAGCTCATTTTTATCCTTCTGTAAGACCTTCACTGGCATGTCAATCGATTGTCCGAACGACCGCTGTTTATTGAATCTTCTCATACAGTACATCTTCATCGAACGTTGTTCGATTGGAATATTCAAGCCTCTTGTTTTTTTACTTTCACCCTGTCGCAGGGTTGATGGATACGACGAAATTTGAGAATTGGTTGGCTGAAAAAAGCCATCTTTTCCGAAAAAGTGCTCCATTGATCTTAATTGTATCATCACTCATTTCCATAGGTTTGATATCACACCTCGCGACAAATCCACCATCATTTCAAACAGATTTGAATGATTTTGCACCAGATGATGAATCAAATGATGTGTATGAACGCTTATCAGATGTATTTCCAAATGAATCTCGCCCCATGTTTGTCCATGTCACAGCAGATGATGGTGGCAATGTCTTGACTATGGATAGCATCCAAACAATGCTTCAGGATTTGGATGTGATTGAAGTTGAGGCTGATAAGCGCAATTCGATGGTGGTCGAATGGACAACGACGACTGGTATTTTACAAACTGCACTCGATGAAGAAGCAAATTCAACCCCTTTGTCATCAATTACATCGTGGGAAGAACTTCTTGGACTCGTTCTTGAAGATGACCAACGATGCACACTAGGGGCAAACGACCAATTCTTATCCATGTCGACATACATTTCCTCGGCCCTCTTGAACAAAGATTTGGAAATATTGTCCCGGACATGTCAATATCTAGCTGATGGAACAACAAATGCTGAACCATTTGCAAGTTCAACGCTTTGGGTCCTCAACATCGACCCTGATATGGACGAAGACCAACGCCGAGAGTTACAAGCACAATTACGAGAAGTTTTTGCAGTGCAATCTGAAAATTCAACGCTTCATTACGACGTCATTTCAAATGACCTCATCACGTATGATATCGATGCAAACACTTTCAATAATTTGATTATTCTCATCGTCCTTGCTATTGTGGTCGTTCTTGCTATGCTCTACATAGCGTTTCGAAATATCAAAGAAATTGCATTTCCATTCGTTGGCTTATCCTTTGCTCTTGTTTGGACATACGGCATCCTTAATTTGGTTGGAGCACGATTTACGGTTCTCGAAGCAACCGTAGCTCCGCTTGTCCTTGGCTTAGGTATAGACTACGCCATCCACTTACAAAGGGCAAAGGCCAATGCGAGTGCTGACACAGACGATACTGCTGAAGCATGGTTGCGTTCTTGTGCACGACTATCGGTGCCACTCACCCTTGCCGTTGTCACAACCATCGCAGCATTCTTGGCCAATATTGTTTCGCCACTACCGCCGATTGCAACACTTGGATATGCACTTTCACTTGGTGTTTTTAACGCATTTATTACGTCGATTTTTGTCGTTGGTTCGTTACATGTTATGTTCTCAAAAGATGGTGAATCTGCGACAAAAGCACCCCAACTTTCCATACCCAAAGTAACAGATTCCTTCGTTAATATTCAACAAAAACAGCAAGTGCTCGTTTTGCTCATCACCATCCTGATTTCAGGCTTATCAATCTATGGAGCAGCATCACTTGAAACGAATTTCGACCTCGCTGATTTCGTTGATCAGGACTTAGAAATCATGGAAGTCCGAGATGATTTATCTCAAAATTACGATAGCGCTGGCTGGAAAATCATTTATGTTTTCATGGAACCAAGAAGTGGAGAAGAAGCCATTCCAGGTGATGAAATTCTTTTGTCAGAACTGCGTGGTTTCCATTTCGACCTAAAATCAAATCACGATGTTGTAGGAACAGATTACAGATTACCTTCTCCCTCGTATGACGGGCCATATACTGTCTTAAGAGACGCCATATTGTACAACGAGAGTTTTGGAGAAGAACATAATTTGGAAGTGTTCGGGGGTGATGTATATGTTATTGATACTGAAAGCCCAATTGACTTAGGTAAAGCGTTTGAATACCTCGCATCAAACCAGACGATTGCTGATCCACTTACCGGGAAATCATGGGAGGCGAGAGTCTCAGCGAGTGTCGCTTTAGAAGAGGATAACATTGTCTATTTGCGACATGAAATTCGAGTTGAAGCATCGACATCAGCACAATCGAGTCGAGTCGTTTCTGAATTCCAGAAAGCCTTAGGTTCTGAAGACGATTCTGGTACACTGAAAGCCTCGCTTTCAAATCACGCTCAAATCTATATTGCAGGAGATTTGGTTAATCTACAAACTATTCTTGACGGTTTATCATTATCACAACTTCGCTCAACAGGCATCTCACTCATTTTCTCATTTGCAGTGCTCCTCATCATCACAAGGAGAATTATGCCTGCGATCATCGTTCTCTTCCCAGTAGGCGTCGCATCTCTCTGGGTTGTAGGCTCCATGGCCGTTCTCGGTTTGAAATGGAATGTTCTCACAGTGATGGTTACGGCCCTTACATTAGGGATTGGCATTGATTATTCTATACACATGTGGCGACGAATCGAAGTCGAGATGGAGAAAAAGAAAGATCACTGGGAAGCATTGCGTGCATCTTTGAATTCGACAGGTGTAGCACTTATGTTGAGTGCAATCACAACCATGTTTGGATTTGCAGTATTGCTCCTCTCACCAATGCCAGTGATTCAAGATTTTGGTCTTGTTACTGCTGTCACGGTGTTATTTTCCCTCCTCCTTTCACTGTTCCTTCTGCCCGTTCTTGCTGAACTAACGGCTCGTGGCGATGAAGCAAAAGAAGCCTTTCATTCCGAGACGGATTGAGATTGCATTTCACTACTGAAATACTGCAACGATATCATCCATTGCCAATCCCAATTCTTTGGCAATGAGTGTAAGTGCCATCCACTCTGTAAGGTACCTTAGAGCATGCTGTTTTCTCTCAGAACGACGTTGAAGTTCGTCTTTTGGCAATCCAGATGAACGTGCCAAATATGAAAAAAGCCGCTTTGTTTGATGCTCACGTGCACTCATGCCCTGTTCATGTTGTTGTTCAACATCAATTGTTTTAGGTTGTGTCAATGGTTTCTCTAAACTTCGGGGTGGTGAGGAATGATTTGTTTCTTGGGTTGCAGAAGGGGGATGAAGCAAATGCGTTGGCCTTGGAAACCAGCCAAGTGGTAGATCTGTTGATGATAATGAGCGCTTCAAGTGACATATTGCATCATTGAGTTCGAGCCAACCTTTGGCGATGAATTGTTCAACGGCTTGTTCTGATTCTGATGGGCTCAACCATTCCATATCGAACGCAATCATTCGTTCTAAAGTGTCACGTTCAATCGATACAGACTCCCGAAACAATATTCTCAAGACGTTTTCAATATCATGAACGGCTTGGTCTGACATCAATAGACCAACCTATTCTACCTTTGAAAAGGAATTGTCATCATTGAGAATCCATCGACCACAGGTAGAACCGACATAGAATGTGCCTTCAGCGGTGTACTCATATTCGCCCCCTCCTGGTAATTCGGTGTAATCTCTTGCAAACGTTTTCTCAGCATTTGCAACCTCATTCGTGGAGGGTAGTAATGCATCGAGAGCGGAGAAGTGAGATTTGGCTTCTGCTTGTGGAGTGACTTCGACTTTTTTCTTTGGTGGCGGTCCTTTTCGTGGTGGCCCGACACGTTTTGGCTTTGGTGTTGTTTCGACAGCCGCTGCAGTCAAATCAGGTGTCTCTTTTTCTTCGACTTGTTGTGGTTGAACTTCGCCAACATCGAGGGATGATACGTCGCCATCAAGTCGATTCTTTCGACGCAAAACAAGAACGCCGAGTAAAATCAGAACGACAAGTCCTCCACCTACACCTGCGACGATTGTCCCGAACATTGAAGCAGCAGTTGAGTAGGATATTGAATAATTGTTATCTTGTTCATCAAGCTCCCAAATCGTTTGATTTGAATCGACGACGATAAGCAACTCCCAGTCTCCTTCGGGTATCAAGACATAGGCGTTGATTTTGGTAATGACATCGGACGATATTTGGCCAAAGTTCGAATTTTTTGCAACAACAGATTCGCCGTCAATCACAGTGTAAATCGTGACTTCAAATGGCAGATCGATGCTCTCTCCGTCGTTGTAGAAGCGGACTTCCAATAACGAATTCTCCCCAGGAACAAAATCTTCTTTCCATGTTATACCTTCAATCAATAGATTTGGTCCTTTATTTGAGAGTGATTTTGTGAGCCAAGGGTCGTTCTTTGTGTTTCCAGTCGTGGAGGTTAACCCCCATCCTGCGTCATCTGAACCATTTGCCCAACATGCAAGTGAGGCTTGGGCCGATAACTGCGATGGATCGCCTTGGTTTGAAAAATTATAGATGAAAGTAAACATGGTCTTATCATCGTAAACCATCGTGGAATTTTGAGTGAGTTTTATCTCATCCCATGAAATGTCATTGGAACGTATTTGACATGTAAGGTCCAATTGACCAGACCATCCTTGAGGCTCGTCGATATTAACACCTACCTCTACGGATTCGAGATTATAACGCGATACACTAAAACTCATGCTTGAAGGAAGGATTTCTGGAGGAGTAGCATCGACAACAAAATCTGGAACTTCATAAATCGCAAGTTGTACTGTTTCTAGCGGGTCCCAAACAGAGATTTTGACTTGATTAACGAGTCCGCTCCGGAGTGGAGTTGGAATGAGATGTTCAATGTAGCCATTTTGAACTGTAACATCAACCCCACCGCTCCAACGGTCAAGTTGAATGTTACCTTCCCAACGTAGTTTTACAGTTCCTTCGTAGGGGGTGAGACTTGTTGAATGGATGAGCGAGGCTTCGAACAAGAGTCGGTCTTCTGCCATTACGATGACGCCTTCTGAGATATTGTTCACAACAGGACCATCAACATCACGCAAGCCTTGAATTTCAATTTGCATTTCTTTCTGTAGAAGCCAAGCATTTTCGTATTTTGTTCTATTAACACCATCGTTATCGACGACGACCACATCCAATTTTCCACCGATTAACCCCGACATTGAAAATGACCAGGCCACTTTCGAATGAAATTCAATAGACATTCGTCCGTTTTGAATGTTAACATCGCAGTCGAATGGAGTGACGAGAAGTCGTCCATCGAGAGATGAGCAAGAGTTGCTTTGAGGTTCGTATTGCAATCCTAGTTGATTATCGCCGCCAAGTTCGATTTTTACTTTTGTAATATCATTCAGGTCGTTTGCATCACCAACTTCAACGGAGACATTGAAGTGCTTTGAAGGTTCAATGAGTGCTGCAGAATTGATTTTTTCTGATGTGATCTCAAATTCAATCAGTTCACCAAAACTTGCTTCTCTCGTCTCCCAAGATAAATGACTTATGCCATTTGTCGGATTTGGCACAGGATGCCCGGCTACATCATGGCCGGAGAACAAAACATGAACAAATTGATGGTCATCGTTGAGCGTATCATCCATTGTGAGATTAATGAACCATGAATTAAGTTCATTTTCTATGGTATAATTCACTTCAATAAATTCGACTGACTGAGGATAAGAATCTATGGAACCACCATTCGTCCCATCGTGAATGCTTTCTACCCAAACAAATGCTTCGATTGTTTGGTTTGTAAATCCTCCAACATCATAAAACTCAATGCCAACATTACGATCTGCGTCTTCGTTGGAGTATGCGTCCATTTCAGGGTATTTTTCAACGATAATCGGTTCATCAGCATTGATGACAAAAGTGAGTTCCTCTGCATCGACATCAAGACCCCAATCTTGGTCGGTTCTCGCTTCAAACCAAAGAAGTGCATCACCTGAGATGCCTTCTGCAAGGTTCATCTGAGCAACATAGGATTGTGCCTTTGGTAGAGTGAACCACTCGGTTGTGATGTTATCCCATAATCGCTCACCGTTCTCTTCGTCTTCCTCAAATGTATGAACATCGATATGCAGCCTGCCTTCAATGTCACCCTCGAGCATTCGCAACCCCGAATTTTTGAACACTCTATCAACTTCAATATTGAGAGAACTTGTTGAAGGTATGACTTCGTTCATCTCAAGTGTCTGGTTTCCAGCACTCGAAAATGAAGATGTTACGCCAACAACATTCACGCTGACTTCTTTATCGAGAGAGAGTATTTCTGGGGAGATATATGTGACATTTCGTTGTGCATGTGTTCCGATTTTATACACGAGGAAATCAGATTGGAGACTCTTCGAAAGGGTCACTCTCCAGTTCAAAAGGTCACCTTGAGCATCGCTTGAATGTATTGAAACAGACAGATGTTCGGAGATCATCAATTGGTCCGGGTCTTCAACTGACATCTGTTGGGTCGTTGAATTGTATGTGAGTGTTGTCCAAGAAGAGCCTGGTTTGTATATGCCGTACTGGTCACTTTCCCGGAATGCAATCCAATATTCGCCATCTGTTGTCACAGCATGATGATGAGTTTGGAAAAGAACAGGAGAACTTGAAGGTTGCATTGAATCAGGAATTATTGGTCCTAACGAGGCTTCATCTGCACCTATCGAGACGTAACTGATCCGTGGCATAATCCAGTCATCCAGTTCAGTCGATGTAAATTTAACACGATACTGCAAAAATGGCAAATCTTCTAAACTCGATAAAAGCGAAAGATTTGATTGTTGAAAGAACGAATTAACTGGAATGGAAGCTGGAACCCAATTTGCTTGAGGTATGCCCGCTGCAGATGTCGCCATACGATATTGAAGCAATGCCTCGGTACCGGTTGGTTCGTATGCACTAAAATCGAGCCATAGCCCAGATGCACTTCCTTTTGAATTCCAGCGAAGGTCAATGGCTTGGCTCGTTAACCAACCTTCAACTGAATCAGGGTTTTCATACATTCCTGTCTCTGAAAGATATTGTAAATACCACACGTAATATGGGTATTGCGTTGCTTCACCACCTGCGTATACGAGCGTACCTCCTGCATTCACAAGGGTTGATTCAAACAAACCAATCTGGAGTGTATTATGTTCTCGCCATGTGTCAGTAAAAGGGTTGTATCCATATGTTTTCGTGTTCACATTGGCATTCCAACCCGAACCACTATATCCACCAAAGATAATAATTTCATCATTGATGACCGCAGAGGCGTATGACGCAAAGTTATTTGTCGAATTTGGTAAGCGAGACCACGTGTCTGTCGTCGGATCATAGGCTTCAGAAATATTTGTTGTTCCGATGACTGTGGTGTTGGTTGTTGTATCGTAGTATTGCACCATCCCTCCATGTGCAATGAGTTTTCCGTGGTACGGAATGAGGTCGAACGCAAACCGTTTATGAGACATATTGGCCATTTCTGCCCACACATCATTGACTGGGTCATACCGCATCAAGCGATCGGTAGGGTCTGTTCGTGCTCGATTGCTAATGCCCCCTGCAACGTACATGTAACCATTGTGTTCTGTAGCACCTGCAAGACCCACACTCTTTCCGCTTGGCATATTTGTTCCATTCGTCCAATTTCCTGTGGTTAAATCAAGAACTTGAACGAGCCCAGATGACTTTATTTCTGGATTTGCAAATGGAAAATAATCACCAACAGTGTAGACATTGGTTCCTATTTTCACACAGTCATGGTATTGTTGTTTGTAGGGCATCGTGATTGGTGCTGGTGCCCATGTACCATTCGTTACATCGAAGATTTCAATCAAAGTGGTTTCTGTTTCATCTCCAGTTTGTAGAGGGTTAGGGTCCACCATTCCACCCATGAAGTACACTTCATTTGTAGCATCATTGAAAAATGAACATCCAGCCGTTCTGGGCATTGACAAACCATTTCCATTCGTGCTCGACCATTGAAGCAGAGGTTGTTCAATTGTGGTAATTCCTGTTTGGGTATCAAAGGTCAGATTCGTGTAAATGTAACCAGATGATTTTGGAAATGTTGTATGGTTTATCATCGTCGAATTGATTTCTTCATTCTTTGAAAGATTTTGATATTCGGTCGAAAAATCAACAACTGATAAGAGAGACGACAAAAAGATGAGGACAAGAACGAAAGCAACGCTTTGATTTTGCCCTCGACCTGTCATGGAACTCCGATGGTGTTGAAGTTTGTATATGCATCGAATCGTGGTGTTCGTAAATGACTACCTTCATGTAGTGTCAACGCCGGCGCAAAATAAGGTCACACTATGAATCGATACATTGCGAGGGACCCTAGAACGGGCTTACCGATTAACGTCGGAAAGAAAAAAGGTAAGACCAAACAGCAATCTGTACGCAAGGGACCGTGGATGGTGCTCCGGCCAACCCAGATCATGGATTTAGCTACAGGCCAAGTTGAAACCATAAAAGTACGATGGCAGGGAAAAGACCGTCAACT
>Ga0255768_10002722_pt1 | contig 17707 bp, 21 predicted proteins | sample 071ome_33_FD_179983 | JGI IMG/M metagenome (GOLD analysis project Ga0255768, IMG submission 179983) | Coastal salt marsh microbial communities from the Groves Creek Marsh, Skidaway Island, Georgia - 071412AT metaG (version 2) | ecosystem: Environmental > Aquatic > Marine > Intertidal zone >...
ATGGTATCATGTTGTTCTTGCAGTAGATACCACTATTGCATCTCCATCTTCTGATAGGATGAAGTTATATGTAAATGGAGAACAAATTACTTCATTTGCTAACGAAAGTTATCCTACTCAAGATCTTGAACTTTATATTAATGCAAATGTAGAGCACAAAATCGGTGAAGAATCTGTCAGAGACAGGTATGAATATGCTGGTTATATGTCTGAATGTAATTTCGTAGATGGTCAGCAACTTGATCCATCATACTTTGGATTCACCGAACCACTCACAAATACTTGGAGACCTAAAAAATATACTGGAACATATGGGACGAATGGTTTCTATCTCCCAATGGATAATCAGAATGATTTTGAGATAGACAAATCTGGTAATGGAAATGATTGGACAAAAGGTAATTTTTCGGGAACAGCAAACGATCCTGATGTATTTCCAGATAGTCCATCTGGAATCACATATAGCACTGTTTCTTCAGCTGGCATTACCACGGTAAGTCAGATAAAACCAAGTAATTATTGTACTTTGAATCTGTTAGACAGAGGAAGTTCATATGCACCAACATTAAGCGACGGAAATCTGAAGTCTGCCTCCCCTAATAACACTCAAAATCCAGCAAGAGGAACTTTGGCTGCTACTTCAGGCAAATGGTATTTTGAAGGAACCTGCACCGCAAGACAATATAATCCTGGTATTGGTGTAATGAGTGCCAGTACAAGTTTAGGAACAGGTGACAACTTTAGATCTTTCTGGGGAACTCAAGGTGCAGCGTGGTATTCATACACAGGAGGAACTAATACTATTTACTCGAATGGATCTAACTCATCATACGCAACAGCATTTGCAACCAACGACACAATTATGGTTGCTTATGATATTGATGCAGGAAAGATTTGGTTTGGAAAAAACGGAACCTGGAATGATAGTGGAGATCCTGCAGCAGGGACAAGTCATGCAGCAACTTTCACACATACTGATTCAATTACTCCCTTTATAGATGGTTCATACAGTAGTTCCCCCGGTGACTCCTGGGCTCTTAACTTCGGTCAGAAGCCTTTCAAATATGTTCCCCCAGAAGGCTTCAAGGTACTCTGCCTCGCCAACCTCCCCAAACCAACTTCACCTGCAGCGGTAAGACCTGATAAGTATTTCAATATGATTACTTGGACGGGTGATGACGGGGCAAGTCGTTCATTGACTGGAGTTGGGTTTGCGCCAGATTTTGTATGGATTAAAAACCGTGATGTTGCTCGGCATCACAGTTTGCACGATGTTGTAAGAGGAACAAATGAGTATTTAATGTCCAGTTCAGCTGGCGCAGAACTAACTAGTACTGAACTTGGTTTGGCGTCGTTTGATTCTGATGGTTTTACCTTAGGTACTTCTACAAGATCAGGTAATGGTCAAAACGGTAATAACGAAGATTACGTCGCTTGGTGTTGGAAGACAGGAGACGTTCCTAACAAAACTTATACCGTAAAGGTTGTTTCTGATTCTGGCAACAAGTATAGATTTAATGACTATGGAACATCGGCATTTACCATTGAACTTCAAGAAGGTGGAACATTCACTTTCGATCAGTCCGACTCTAGTAATTCTGGACATCCACTACGTTTTTCTACAACATCTGATGGTACTCATGGTGCAGGAACAGAATACACAACTGGTGTAGTTACGAATGGGACACCAGGTTCTGCTGGTGCATATACACGTATTACAGTTCCTATTGGTGCTCCTACTCTTTATTATTATTGCACCGTTCATAGTGGAATGGGTGGGCAAGCAAATACACCAGAAGGAGGATACACTGATTTTGGTGGAACTATTCCAACGAAAATATCCACTAATGTTGATGCAGGATTTTCTATCGCTACCTATACCGGCAATTATACGTCAGGTGCAACGCTGGCACATGGATTGTCCGAGGCTCCAAAGGTGGTAATGGTTAAGTCAAGGGGTAGCTCTGGTAGTTGGCCTGTTTATCATGTCGGAGCAGGTAGCGCAAACTACCTGTATCTAGAAAGAACTGAGGCAACAACGTCTGGTACTGGTCCATGGAATCAAACTGCACCAAGTTCATCTGTGGTTACTTTGGGTAACGGTGCAACTAATGTAAATGATGAAACTTACGTCATGTATGCGTGGCACGATGTCCCAGGTTTTAGTAAATTTGGATCTTTTGAAGGTAACGATTCTACAGATGGATGTTATGTTCATCTGGGATTTAAACCGGCACTGGTCATTGCCAAGCAAATAGATACTGAATGGACAGTTGGCGGCAGTGTTGCTACAGGTTGGGGTATGTGGGATAGTGCCAGGATGCCAAACAATCCTGGAGGAAATCCATTGTGGGCAAACTTGAATGGAACCGAATCTATAAGAGGTAATAATTCATCAGCAAATACCGGAGGTTCTGATGGTAATGAATTGGGTGGTTTCTTAATGTGCGACTTATTATCAAATGGATTCAAAGCTAGATCTGCTGGAAGTGAGTTCAACTCTGCAGGAACACATATCTATATGGCATGGGCAGAAATACCAACAATCAACTTATACGGCACACAGGCACCTGGTAGATAAATAACTAAAAAACGATAATGGCACTCACTAAAATCAGTGGAGAGGTAATTCAAACCGGTTCAAATATTAGTTTGAGCGGTGTCAACGCTAGTGGTGTTATAACGGCTACTTCATTCGTAGGTGATGGTTCTGGAATAACTAATATTTCTGGAGTCGATCCCGACGCTAATATTAACACAACTGGTATTATTACTGCTGGATCATTCGTTGGCGATGGATCTCAACTGACTGGTGTCAGTGGATTTGCTACCGCACTATCCAGTGATCAAACATCACCTTTAAGTTTTATCTTCAAGACACCAAAGCAACTTAATGTTGGTTCTGGAGTATCTATTACAGTAGAATCTGATACTACTTCTGGAAACGTTGCTTTCATGAGAGAAAGTGTTATAAGTATTGGCGGCACACTGCACGTTGGTTCTGGAACTACGCTAAAAACTAATGTGCTCAACTTATTCTAAATAAATAAAAGAAAGCATTCAAAATAGATGTCTGAACTAAGAGTAGACAATATTGTAAGTGAAGACGGGACAGCGGCACCAGTATACTCCAAAGGTATGACGGTTGGTTCCGGAGTCACATTTACTGTCGCCGGCGATGTGGTTTTCAATGCAGGCGCAACCATTAGTGGCATCATGACAGTTGGTGTGGTAGATGTTACCGCATCTGGTTTTAATGTTGTTGGTGGAATGTCCACGTTCCAAGGATGTGACTTTGATGGTGGCGAAATACTGAAAGAGAAGGTTAATATTGTTGCAGGTAAATTAAGTGATAATGAAGATATTAATCTTTCGGATGGAATGGTTCATTTCTTTACCACTACCGAAACTGGAATTTCAACAGCAAATATCAGAATTAGTGCATCAGAAACACTCGACAATTCTATGAGCACTGGTGACACGGCAGCACTTACAATTTTTACAACAGCAGCTGCAGCAGGTTATTCGACGTGTGTAAACGTTGATGGCACTTATAATGTTGTTAAGTGGTTAGGTGGTAATGCCCCCAGTTCTGGCGGTTCTAGTGGAAATGATGTCTATACTTACCAAATTATTAAAACAGCGGCAGCAACTTACACCATTCTTGGAAGCAAAAATAACTTTGCATGATAGGAGGAACTGATAATGCAGAATCAATTTCATAGAAAGGAACAACCATATCTTGGGATTCTCGGCGGTGGCGGCAGTCATGCTTTGTTTAGGAAAAAAATTATAGATGGTGTGCAAGCAACTGGTGGAACTATGACCACCGACGGATCTGACACCATTCATACTTTTACTAGTACTGAGGACTTCATTGTCACAGAGGCACCAGAATCTGGTCCTCTTGCACCTAAATCACTTGCAACAATTTTGATTGTTGGTGGTGGCGGTGGTGGTGGAGCATACCAAGGATTTGAAGGTGGCGGCGGTGGAGGCGCGGGCGGTATGGTTGAGGCAAGTAGTTATCCATTAACGGCTCAAACCTACCCAATTGTTGTTGGTTCTGGTGGCGCTTTTAATTCAGTTAATGGTACTGATTCATCCGCATTTGGCGTAACTGCTCTTGGTGGCGGTAGAGCTGGTATAGCTCCTGGACCTAGAAGTGCAGCACCTGGAGGATCAGGTGGTGGTGGCGGCGGACAAAACTTCGCTACCCCCAGCGGAGGAACTGGAACACAACCATCACAACCACTCCCCCCAGAAGGAACCTGGAATAACTATGGTAACAATGGAGGAAATGGAGCTAATACTTCTGGAGGAGGAGGTGGTGGCGGTGCTGGCGGTGCTGGTAATCCTGGTAATGGTGGAGCAGGTGGTCCTGGAAGATCTAATAGTATCACCGGTTCTCCAGTAACTTATGCTCGCGGTGGCGGTGGTGGATATAGAAGTGAAAGTGGATGTAATCCAAACGGTGGTAATATATATTCTGTCAATAGTGGAAATGGAGGAAATGTTTGTTCTGAGGCTGGAAGCCCTGGCATTGTAATCATTCGTTACCAGACACCACCAGAATAACATTTTAATATTTTATTATGAGAATTTTTGAATTTAAACAAAAACCAAACAATCCAATAGCACCGTCCTGGTGTTATTTTATTGGACAAAATTCCGTTTTGTCTTTTGACGAATGTGAAAAGGTGAAACCTATATTGTTAAATGAAGAGGAAAAAATATTAGAATATACAAAGGACAAGATAAAAAATGATGCAGGAACTGGATTGGGATTGGATAGTATTACCTCCAGATATGTGCATTATAATGTTTTAAATTGGGATTATGATTTTGTTCAATCTTTGAGGGAAAGAATTTCGAATACAATACATGGATACTTGAATACATGTGAGTTCGAACGCGATGAATATTATGTTCAGTCATGGTTCAATGTATTAAGAAAAGGGCAGTACATATCAAAACATCATCATGCAGATCATCCAGACACATTCTTGGGTGGACACTTAACAATATGTACCGAAGAAACAAGTACATATTATGAGAATCCTTTTACACAACAAATTTTTAAAGTAAAGAATGAACCTGGTATTTTAACTTTGTTTCCAAATTGGATAAAACATTGGACAGATGAATATCATGGAGATTGTGTTAGAATAAGTATTGCCATGAATATAACTTATAAAGATGCGATAGATAATATTCCAAATTATCCTGGAAAGGAACTCACCAAGTACTGTATTTTGAAATGAATTTATATCAGGTTAGAGAAGTGTTTGATGACATTATTGGTAACATGCCAATACTGTATCATTTGAATGTAACCACACCAACAACTCCGGTGAGAAAGAGAGAGTTAACTACGTCCTCTTCATATAGACCAGATACTGTAGAGTTTGGACCTGACTGCAAATCAGTTATTGTATGGACTCTGTTCAGTAAGGTTGGACCTGATTACTTTTTTAAGAACAATATTCTACCAGTAATTATTGATGAACTTAATCGGAGATATGGTGGATTTGGATATGATGGTTATGTTCTGAGTAGAAAACAGTTTGCCATCAGAGCAGGAGCGGGAAAGTTATCTAAACCGTCGATGGTATTCAGTCCTGTGTTTGGACTTCAAACTAAGATGGATTTAATTCTTTCTACTCACGAGTTTGAAGATAGTGTCGTTATTGAGGATGACACTTACTATGAAAACTGTGAAGGGTGTGATGCTCCGTGTGAAAGTAAATGTCCAGCAAATTGTACGATGAATTATGAGTTGGGAAATTGGCAAGACTGTGCTAATATGGTAGATAATCAATATTTTTTTGATAACCCGAACGAAATTTGTAAGATGTGTCAGGACTCTTGTCCATACTCTAATGAATTGATAAGTAATATAGACTCGCATTATGGACAGTATATTGATCCTAGATTTTTACATTTGAATGATGAATAGAACTGACTGGTTTTCTTCTCCACTACTCTTTTTTGAGTGGGAAGATTTTGATCTGCACAAAGATAATTTAATAAGCAGTATTTTGATGATGAAAGAATCATCCAAAAGTGAATCTAGAAGTAATGTGAACGGATGGCAAAGTCATAAAAAATTGTTTAATGATGATTTTGTTTCTCCGATAATGGACTTTATCACATCATCAGTGTTTCAATCTTTAGATGAGTTGCACGTAGATGAATCTCAAAAACCTCACATAACACAAATGTGGGCAAATGTTAATGGAAAAAATAGTTACAACAATTCTCATCAACACAATGGTAATTTTTTGAGTGGTGTTCTCTACTTAAAAACGTTTGATGGGTGTGGTAATATATACTTCGAAGATCCTAGAAACTTGTGGTGCTTACTTCCGATAAAGTATGACAAGTACGATATGTTTAGTCGAATGGAGGTTGAGTGTGAACCTAAAGATGGTTCAATGATATTATTTCCAAGTTATCTTTCTCATAGAGTAGGTATGAATCACATCGACAATGACAGGATATCTATAAGTTTTAACGTTGCATGTATTTGATGAGCGAACATTATTTTCCCACTGTTTGTGTTGATAATTTTTTATCTAATGCTGAAGAGGTTTTAAAGATTGCGAACACATTAGAATATAGAAAGTCCGCACTAGGAGTATGGCCTGGAGAAAGAACTGAATCTCTTCATATTCATTCTCCAGCGATATTTGCATCTATTTTATCTGATGTATTCAGTTTATTTTATAATTATGAAGCTGAACCTATAAAATGGACTGCAGAAATGTATTTCCAAAAAACAAAACCATATGGAAACTTTAATTCTGGATGGATACACAACGATCTTCCAAACTTATTTGCTGGAATAATTTACCTGAATAAGGATGGTGACTCTAGTTCTGGAACTTCAATGTATTCCTGTATTGATGAATTTAAGTATTCCGAATACACCATGAATATGAAGAGAGAATTGTATTTGAATGGTGAAGTTGATGAAAAAAAATATTTGGAAGAAAAAGAAAACTATGAAAAAAATTTCATAAAGACAACTAGTTTTAGTAACGTGTTCAATAGAATGATTGCATATGATGCACAATCATATCATTGTGCTGATGGTTTCGATGGTGGAGATGATAAAGAAAGATTGACTCTAGTATTTTTTATCAATGAACTTGACGCACATACAGTTCCCCTTAAAAGAAATAAATAGTATGAATACTTAATTTTTCTTATGGCTAGATTTTGTCAAATTAATGATGATAACCTAGTAATTCGTTGTATTGAAGTAACTCAAGAGTATATTAATACTGGAAAACTAGGAGATCCTGCAAAATGGATTCTGTCTGCAGAGTTTGATGGAGATTTTCGTTACAACATGGCAGGAGAAGGATACACTTTTATGCCTGAAGTTGGAAATGATGGTGCTTTTGTAGGTCCACAACCATTTTCTAATTGGGTATTAGATACTACTACTTATCAGTGGAAAGCTCCAGTAGATAAACCCAGAGAAGGTAGATGGGAAGATCCTGTTGGAATAGTTAATTACTGGTTGTGGAATGAAGAATCTGGAGAATGGTTTTTATACAAATATGATGCCGAAACTGGTGATGAAGTCATCTAATAAATAACTAAAAAAAGTATCATGCCATATCTTGGTAGAGAATTAACTGCTGGAAATTATCTAAAGTTAGATGATATTTCATCACAATTTGATGGCGTCGAAAAGACTTTTAATCTGACATCTGGCGGTCAAGCATTCTATCCAGGATCGCCATACTCTATTCTAGTATCCATTGCTAGTAGTATTCAAGAACCAGAATCTGCATTTCAAATTAATGAAAGTCAGATTGTCTTTACCACTGCACCATCATCTTCAGATAGTTTCTTCTGCCTTGTACTAGGTGTAGCGGTAGGGATTGGTGTTCCTGCTGATGGTAGTGTTACACTTTCAAAGTTAGCAGCAAATGCAAGAGGCGTCGGTATTAGTTCTGCTGGCGAATCAATTGGTATTGGTATCACTCAACTTAACTTTGTAGGAACTGGAAATACCTTCTTATATAATGCAGGAACCAATACTGTTGATATCAGCATTCAAGGTGGTGGCGGATCAGCAGGTGCTGGTGGAACATGGGCATCTAATACAGTTGGTGTTCATACCACAAAGGTTGTTGGTGTTGGCACTGATGCCATCGCCGGTACGGCAAACTCTGAGGGTGCATTGCAGGCACACGGTAATGTGTCAATTAATGATGGTATGTTACTGACTGATATTGATGTTAATAGCAATCTCTTCATTCCATCAGGGAAAAACGGATTACTAGTCGGTCCTGCCGCCGTTGGTGTAGGATTTACCATCGATGTTGCCGCTGGTTCAGTGCTGGTAGTAGTCTAAATACTAAAAAAGATTATATAAAAGGATGAGTACTCTTCGCGTTAGTAATATTGAGGCTAAGGCAGATTCGTCGAGCCCAACAATAGACGAGAAAGTAAAGATTACTAACTCCACTGGAGATGTGATGCTCCATTTGGACGGATCAACTTCTGGCATCACTACGGTTGGTATCAATACAACTGGCAATGCATTCACTGTTGATGCGAATCAGAATATTAACTTTACAGGTGTTGTCACTGCCGCAAGTTTTTCGGGCGATGGTTCTAATTTAACTGGTATTGATTCCACAGCACTTAAGGACTCTGGAGATACAGTTAGAGTCCAAGCTAACACTTCTGGTGCTGTTGTTACTGGTGTATTGACTTCTACTACAAGTGTCAAGGTTGGTGATACTTTTATTGATTCATCTTCAGTTGGTATAGCAACAGTATCAACATCAACTAAGACTGGATTGACAACTGCTATAGGACAATTAGTATATGATTTTGAGTTAGGAAAACTGCAACTTTGGAATGGACTTCAGTGGTCTGAAGTTAGTGCTGTAGGTAATAATGTTGATTTAGTTATTGCTACTGGCGGAACTATTACAGAACTTCCGAATCCGGTATCTGGAACTGATAGACTACATGAATTTTATTCTACTGGTGATAGTCCAGAAACAGGAACATTTAATGTAACTTACGTGAACCCAGGGAGCACGGCAGAAGTATTGGTTGTTGGTGGCGGCGGCGGTGCTGGTTCTCAAGCAGGTGGTGGAGGCGGTGGTGTTTATATGGCACCAGCATATCCATTATCTACTGGTTCATATCCAATCGTTGCTGGCGCTCGTGGAAGTATCGGAAATGACACAACAGCTTTTGGTTTAACTGCTGGTGGTGGAGGAGGAGGAACTCCTGCGGGAGCTGTTGGTGTAGCAGGAAGATCTGCTGGTGGGAACGGTGCTGGTAGTGGTGGTGTGTGGGGAAGCCCTGGACAGGGGGGTAGAAGTCCAGCAACACCAATTTCACCATCAGGAGCATTCACTGGTTATGGTGGCAACATAGGAGGTGCTGGTGGAGCAGGAGCTAATCCCAATGGGTGGGGTGGAGGAGGCGGTGGTGCCACTGCTGATGGCGGAAATGCTAGTGATTATGGACCTGGCGGTCCTGGTGGTGCTGGCATATCATCTACTATCACTGGAATCACGACTTACTTTGCGGTAGGTGGTGCTGGAGCTTCTGGAACACAAGCAACTGGTGCAGCATATAGTAATGGTTCTGGAAACGGTGGATATGCTGGTGGTCCTCAAGGAGGTGGTGCCGCAGGAGCATATCCAGGTTCTCCAGGTGGAGTTTATATTCGTTATAAGTGGAAAAACTAAAAGGAGATTACCGATGATTATTCAAATAACTCTAGAAGAAAACAACATCGTCAAAGAATATTCTTACGCACCAAATAACTTTCAGTATTCAACATTCAATGGTGAACTGGTAGAGGAAACTTTCGATGGTGATATTATCATCTATCAGAAATGGTTTGAACCAACTGGATGGAAACTTACTAGAGCTGCAGCATCTGGTATTACCACAAGCACTGTTCTAACTAATAAACAGTTTGTGGAAGAGACTGGAACTTTCCACAACTGGAATGAGTAATCTCAAAAACTTTTAGTCATTCCTTCATACCAATTTTTAATCGAGTAAGGTAAGAAGTGTGAGTATGTCACATCTCTTGTGATTCCTCCAAAACCCTCTGAGAGGATATCAATAGAATCTTTTTCTTTCGCATATTCTAATATGTGATTAAATTTTTCATCACTAAAAGATAGTGATTTGGCATAGTCCCAAAATTTACTGTCATATTTTGAACCAAAGTTATAGTGCCATAGGATAAAATTCTGAGTTTCTTTGATGTATTTTTTAAAGTGGTAAGTTATATCTTCAAATGTTCTCTCTTTATATACAGTGGCTGCTAATGTAAATCTTGCCCATCTGAGATAAGCTTGAACTGCAGTAGATTCTAAAGGTTCCAGAAAGAAAAACTTATTTCCAGATAGTATAATCCTGTCATCTATTACAGGATTTTTTGCGACATAACTTCTAAAACTCAGATGCTTTGATATTGATACGTCAAACTGACTCAAGAAATTCTTTTCTGCTTCTTCTTTTGTTGTTATCTTATTATTGTAAAGATATCCAACACAGTTATCGTGTGCTTTAGATTCTTTCTTTGCAGGGATAACGAAGCACCAACCATCTGGAGTTGCTACTGAACGTGTCCAGTATTGCTCATTCATATCCCAGTTAGGTTTCCCCAATATGACGGAGTTAACAGGACTCAGTAAGTCATCATAGTCTTCAAATGATTCTGGTTTTCCTCTACAATCAAAAACATAATCAGAATCTATTTCACCCAAGTCTTTCACATCATCTTCTTTAACTTTGAAGAGATTAGAATTCAAAACATATTTCTGCATGTCTGCTGGCGAGTAGTGCATTGCCATTTGAGATGCGGGAAATGAGTGGAACACATTCTCATTTACATTTCCCCAGCCCTCATACAATATGCCAGATTTGAAAGTTCCATGTATTGGGTTGTTCCACCAGTTAAATCCGAGAGCAGACCAAAAAAGTTCTGGTGGTTCTTGCAATGTCCCCTGCCCAACAGGCTCTGCAGGAATGGAGTCTGTATGAATGAGTTCTACTTCTACGTCTTGGTTTCTGGTGTAAAGACTATAATGAAGTGCAGTTAAACAACCAGCATTTCCAGAACCAACTATGGATATTTTCAATTTGTGTGCTATAATCTAATATAATTTATTATATCACAATGAACGTAATAATTGATGATAATATTTTAACACAAGAAGAAGCAGATGTAATAAGTGAAACCGTATTTGGAAAGAATGGGATGCCATTCTATTATAGTCCACATGCAACAACAACAAAATTTCCATTCTTTTGTCATACATTAGCGCATAGAAATACTGCTACTGCTAAAACTGCTTCTATAATGTATGAGTTTTATGAAAATATTTTAATTAGGATGTGCGAAAAGCATGATATTCCATATTTGAATCCAATAAGAGGTGCAGTAAATTGCACGTATCCTGATACTAGATATGAGTATTGGGATCCACATGTTGATAATGAGTTTAAACATAAAATTTTTATTTTATATCTTAATGATTTAACAACGACGGATAACTCTGGAAACACTATTATCTTCAAAGAAAAGTATAGTGAAACAGATTTTCCAGCTATCTGTGATATTGAAAAAGATAAATCTAAGTTTAATATTAAGTTCGAAATACCACCAAAATTTGGTAGATGTTTATTATTTGATGGTGATCATTACCATACAATGCGTCCATCATCAAATGGTGATTTGAGATTTATATGTATTTTTAATTTTCAATAAATACCGCCGTTGAGTTTATAGTGTCTTGTCAAGTGTCATAAATATTCAAAAAAGTATGTTATAATGTCTGACATTAGATTCAATCGTTGGTTACATCAGTCGGGTACGGGGGGAGTCTATCAGGACGGTTCCGGTAATATCGGCATAGGTACTTCTGTTCCATCAAGTGCTCTTCATATTGATAGTGGACAGATACAAGTAGGAACTGGAACTACCATTCACACTTCAGGTATTGATCTGGGAAGTGGTAATCTAACGTCCCACAGTATCAATTCCACTGGTATTATAACTGCCTCAAGTTTTGCTGGTGATGCTTCTTCTCTGACTGGAGTTAGTGATTCAAATTCCAGAAGGAACGTTGCAAGGCTTGCTGTTATCCAGGCAGAAGATAGTGGTAGTTCAATAATTAATTTGGATAATCAAGTCATCGATTCCTTTAATGATGATACTGGAATTGATGCTGTAAATTCCTCAGATTATTTCAGAAATACTACAAATAAGTATGTTGTTGGTAACATAGACAAACTTACTGGAACCGCATCAACAGATAAAACTACCGTAACGATTGGTTCTACTTCATTCAATTACTATCAGGTTCAATCTGGCATCGCAACTCTTACAGTTTCGAGCGCACCCATTACCCTTGATATTCTTTTAGTTGGTGGTGGTGGCGGTGGTGGTTCTTCTTACGGTGGAGGCGGCGGAGGAGGACTTGTAGTATGGGGAAGAGATATAGAACTACCAGCACCAGGCACCTATCCAATGGAAGTTGGAGAAGGGGGACTTTGTGCTTCTAATAGAGGTGGAGCTCCAACAGCAGATTATGAATGGGGTGGAGAACCAGGATATGCCACTACTTTTGCTGGTGGTACTGGTTATGCTCTAACCGCAACAGGCGGCGGTGGAGGTTCTGGAATCAGATGGGCTCCTTATTGTAGTAACAATGCTCAGGGAGATTCAGGTGCGAATGGTGGAGGTGGCGGTAGTCATCACCCAGCTTGTCCAACATCACCATATGCTGGAGGAGCAGGTTCTAAACCAACTGATATTACCACAGATCCTACAAACATTTGGGGTTCAACTTCTACTGTAACTTATTATGGTGGCAACTCTGGAGGAGGTGGTGCAAGTAGTCCATGGGGTGAAGGCGGCGGCGGTGGTGGTGCCGGAGGTGCTGGAACTGCTGGTGACCTCTTAGGTCCAACATATTCTGACGGTGGTGATGGTGTTCAAATTACTAGCATGGCACCAGACGGACAAACTTATTATTGGGCTGGCGGCGGCGGTGGCGCTGGTGCTGGTAAATATTATGCAAGTCAGACACGAGGAGCTAATGGCGGACTAGGTGGTGGCGGAGGCGCATCTAATTATCCAGGAGTATTTGGAACCAATGGTGGCGGTGCATTTAATTCCGTAGCATCATCGCCACTTGGTGATTTAAACGGTTTGGGAATCAAGAACAGCGGCGGCGGCGGAGGCGGTGGCGGTAGTCCAAGAACTCCTGGTTATGGAGACATGAATGGAGGTCCCGGATATGTACTTCTTCGTTCTACAACCGCAAACGCTGGAATTACCACTGACATGTCATTGGTTGGTGTCACAACAACCGCATCTTCTGTTCCGACAAAATCGAGTTTGATTATTACAATCACTGAAGTTACTGGAACGACGACACTGAATACTGATGTTAAAGCATATGTAAGTCGTGATGGTGGCACAACATATACTCAAGGAACTCTTCAATCATTTGGAGCGACTTTACCATCGAATCAAGTTATGGTAGGATTTGAAAACTTGGATATTAGTTCTCAACCATCTGGAAGTTCGATGAAATATAAAATTACTACTCACAATCAGGCATTTGGTTCAAAGTCAACTGCCATTAAAAATGTAAGTCTTTCCTGGTCTTAACTAAAATGGCAACATCAAAGTATAGTTCAGATTTAAATAATTATGGAAGAGAGTTTTTTTATTGGGAACTTCCAGTAGAAACTGAAAAAACTCTTACAGATATAAAAACTATGATGCGTGAAGATGTGCGATCGATTGCACATCAATTATTGGTTTCTACAGATTGGTACGTAACACGAAAGGTAGAAAGAAGTGTTGACATACCAGAAAATGTTTCTACCTATCGTGCTTCTGTAATATCAATCTGTCAGCAGAGGATGGCAAGAATTGATGCTGCTACTGACACTGAAAACTTTTATAATACTTGTTCTGATTTCTCAGACATTCCATGGCCTCAAGAGATAAATATCTAAAAAACTCCAAATGAGCACGATAAAAGTCAACACAATACAGGCAAATACCACATCAACACTGAGCGTTGGTTCTTCAGTCCCCTCATTGGATGTAACTGGGTCTGTAACTGTTGGTGGTAGTGTTATTGGTAATGTGACTGGTGATGTGACTGGTGATGTAACTGGTAACCTGACTGGTAATGTTACTGGTAACCTGACAGGTGATGTTACTGGAAACTTAACAGGTGATGTAACCACTGGTGTTGGTGGTAGTATTACCGTTGGAAATACTATTATTACTTCTACTGCTATTGGTATTGGATCCACAGATACCACAGGACGAAATGCTGGTGTTGGAACTGCTAACGGTACTTTAGTTTTTAATTCTACAACAGGTTCAATTGAAGCTTTCGGACCTATCGGATGGTCTAATGTTGCTACATTGACATTCACTGCTACTGGAGGAACGGAAGATACAACAACAAGACCTGGATATAAAGTTCATACTTTTACTAGTTCGAGTCAAACTCTTGAAGTGACTGCAGGCACTACAGACGTTGAATATCTTGTAGTCGCTGGCGGCGGTGGTGGCGGAAGGAATAATTATCCGGATGCCAGAGGCGCTGGTGGTGCAGGCGCTGGCGGGATGAGAACAGGAACTCTGTCATTATCCCCAGGCACATATCCAATGACTATTGGAGGTGGTGGCAGTGGTGGAACCGATCCAGGATCTGGAACTAATGGAAGCAATTCTGTATTCAGCACGATAACCTCTACTGGTGGTGGTGGAGGTGGAGGTCATGCACCTAACTCAAACCAGGCAGGAAATCCTGGCGGTTCTGGTGGAGGAGGTAGTAATGGTTTGGGTGGTGGAACCGGAACTGTTGGACAAGGAAATGATGGTGGTTCTGGTGGAGGACCACCGTTCAGAGGCGGCGGCGGTGGCGGCGCTGGAGAAACTGGATTTCCCGCTGGAGGCGCTGGTGTTGGAGCAGGTGGAGATGGAAGCACGTCTTCTATCACTGGTATATCAACATATTATGCTGGTGGTGGAGGTGCATCTGGTAACAGTCAATCTGCACTGGGTGGCGCTGGAGGAGGAGGGCAAGGTGCTGGAAATGACGGAACTGCTAACACTGGTGGTGGCGGCGGCGCTTGTGCAAAGGATCATCCTGTTGGCGGCACTGGTGGCTCAGGTATCATTATCATTGCCTACCCAACTGCATAAGTTGTGCTATAATACATAATAAAAAACACAACTGATATGAATTTTGCAGTGTATTCGAAGGATAACTGTCCTTATTGCTATAAAGTCAAACAAGTATTGGAGTTGACTGGCAGCAACTATGTGGTGTATAATCTTAATGAGCATTTTACCAGAGATGAGTTTTACTCTGAGTTTGGGAAAGGTTCCACATTTCCTCAAGTAGTATGTGATGACAAAAAATTGGGAGGATCCGTTGACACCATCAAATTCCTCAAGGAAAATCAAATCATCAAATCCTGACATAAATAAATCAGAAGTCCACAAAAACCGTGGCGTTGAGTTTTTACTTAATGGAGGTAAAAGAAAGCAGACGCAACCATTCCACATTATTTTCGAAAAGTTGGTTTGCTTTCTGAATCGGGAAGTCACCATCTATTTCGAGTTTTCCTTAAAGTCTAGGAAAAGAATAGTAGTTTCCCGAGGTAAAAGAAATGCTCGCAGTTAGTTTAGTATTCGGTTCCTTTCTAACCGTATTGTTTCTTATAGTGGGACTTGTAATTGGGTGGACTGCTAGAGAATATATGATGAACTATCGGGAAGTACCAAGACCTCACCCCGAAATGTTCGATAACCAGGGAAACCTGATACCAGATGAGGTGATTGCATTTAACTTTGACAACTATCATGACTACGAAATCAACGACGAAGAAGACGACGAGTAAACCAAAAGCACAGGTTGTAAAAGGACCTCAACAAGGTATTCCTTCTCTTCCCAAAAATCCTTTTGTATTTGAAGTTTTAGATGCAGTATCTAAACAAAGAACAAAAGCAAAAAAAGTACAGATTCTTCAAAAGTATGGAGATAACTCTCTCAAGACGATTCTGATTTGGAACTTTGATGAGAGTATTATTTCCATGCTTCCTCCTGGTGAGGTTCCCTATTCTGGGTTTGAAGATCAGGCATCCTCTAATGGAACACTGACTACAAAAATCACCGAAGAAGTTCGTAGAATGCACGAGAATGGTTCGTTCTCTCTTGGTTCTACTGATAAGCAAGGACACACCACTATTCGTAGAGAAGCAAAGAATTTTTATTACTTTGTGAAGGGTGGTAGTGATGGCATGAGCACCGTTCGTCGTGAAACGATGTTCATCAACATTCTTGAGGGACTTCATCCTCTAGAAGCAGAAATTCTTTGCCTTGTGAAGGACAAGAATCTTGGGGAGAAGTATAATATCACTCAGGAAGTTGTTGCCGAAGCCTATCCTGATATCGTCTGGGGGAATCGCTCCTGATGGGAAAGGGTATCAATATTATTCACACAAACTGTGACCCTTCTGCAGCACAAGACTCTTCTCTTCCCAGGGATTCGTATCTTGTAACCTATGGTGATAATTCTGAAGAACGTTTTGATGTAGTTCAAGGACTCCAATCAGACATCTTCGATCACTACTGGGATAAGTATCGTGATGTCAGGGGACTGAAGTGGACTGATGGTAAGGCTAACCCAAAGATGTGGGGATACAAAGCACCCGAATCCAAAAAGCGAAAGTGATTTCCCATATCGTCGGAAAAAAACCCGGCAAAATTTTCAGTCTGTAAGGTTTTTTAAAAATCCTTGACTATATACTATACAAGGTATATAATACCTGTACGTTCATCCTCTTCGGAGGACGCAAGTAAGTCGCGGAACGGAGCGTTCATCCTATGTTGTCATTACTGACTGTGTTAGCTCTTCATGTTCCACCTGAAATGTATCTCAGGTGTGAAGATTTTGATTGGTTAGCGAATAATTTAGCAACTGTTGATTTTTTCACCACAAGTGAAAAATTTGAAATGCTCACTAATTGGATGGAGCACACAGATCCTGTATGTTTTGATAACAAGGACGCAAACGACTGAAGGAACGGGAGATTAAATTCACCCTAGTATTTCAGGTACGACAAATGAACACACTCTCTCTGATTAAGAAGCAGATCGAGAAGGCATCAGCACTGCACGACGCACAAATTGCTATGACATCCTATCGCGGTGTTAAGTATGAGTGCCAGCAAGGTATTGATGAAATTCACGGAACATTCTGCTATCGCGGTCATACTTACAATAAGTAGAACCATGCAAGCACTTCAAGTAGCTGGGTTCGGAACCCTTTTTAGCGTTGCTTTTATTTGCTTGTTATACGGTGAAATACTTCTTCTAACGAGGAAGTAAAATGGAAAACTATCGATATCATTACGATGATATGGATAGAGATAACAGACCTCCATCATGTTACCAACTCAAATATAGAGGATGTAACTATTGGTCTTGCTATCTCATTCACTTGGATGAATGGTTTGAAAACTTATTTAATTCCGAGGGTTCTTGACGAACCCTCTTTTTTTGTGTATAATGGGTTGAGAGAAATCTATCTTATGGACAAAGAAAAACTAAAACTCATCGTCCGTAATCTTGAACTGTTGGTTGATTCTCTCAAGGCAGAA
>Ga0255768_10002737_pt1 | contig 17668 bp, 13 predicted proteins | sample 071ome_33_FD_179983 | JGI IMG/M metagenome (GOLD analysis project Ga0255768, IMG submission 179983) | Coastal salt marsh microbial communities from the Groves Creek Marsh, Skidaway Island, Georgia - 071412AT metaG (version 2) | ecosystem: Environmental > Aquatic > Marine > Intertidal zone >...
ACGGACTCGACGGACTCGACGGACGGACTCGACGGACGGACTCGACTCTCGTTTCGACGCATTGACGGGACATCTTCATCTTCATGCGCGACGACTTTTACGACGACGACGACGACGACGACGACGACGACGACGCGCGAGGGATCGTGGGGTGGTTATCGACGCATCGGTCGAGAGGGACATGGGTTCGGGCGCGTTCGGGCGGCGGCGGCTTTTACGACGACGACTTTTACGACGACGAGGCGGAACGAGCGAGGAAACGGTTGGATGACGACGACGATGGCGGCGACGGCGTGCGCGTGAGTGTGAGCGTGAGCGCCGGTGCCCCGATGTTGGATGAGTATCACCACCGACGCGTGGGTTTGGACGCGGCGGAGCGGGCGTTGGACGCGGAACTGGACGCGGCGGAGCGGGCGTTGGCGCGCGGAGGAGGGAAAGGCTTGGACGAGGCGTTCGCGATGAATAGTGCCGGGGGCGGTGTGCGAGACGACGACGACGACGACGACGGCGGTGAAGAAGAAGGTGGTGGTGGTGGTATCGCCGGGTTGAGCGCGACGGAACCTCCGAAGATGTGGAACGCGCGTTTCGTGGCGGACGTGTTGGCGACGACTGGCGGACGGTTCGACGCGAGCGCGGAGGAGGAAGAAGAGGGAAAAGGAGGGGAAGGGATCGACGGGTGGAGGTTCTCACCGCCCGCGGATGCGGGAGTGTTCGCGGCGTCGATACCGGTGGTGAGCGAACGAGTCGTCAACGGTGAAACGTTTACGTCGCGGTTGGACGACATTCTCGATAGAGTGGACGTCGCTCGCGCGCTCGCGATGGAGGCGAAGAAGCAGCTCCGGAGATAGTAAGCGACTCGGTGATGAGTGTTAGACAAAACAAAGTTAGTGTTAGTGGTAAAATATCTATCTAGCTATATCGTGTCGGGAGTGGTAAATGTCCCTGGTCGGTAAACAATGAGAAACAACAATTCACGCCGAGGCGCTTTCGGCGGAGGAAGTCGGCGGGTCGCCCTTTGGCACGCTCGGCGGTTCGCGAACGTATCCGGGGGTAAACTGATCGTACAACGCCTCCTTATAGTCCATATTCGGTCCCGCGATCACTCTCAAGGCGGCGTGAAGGGCGTGCGCTTCGTACCCGCGCAAGCCGCTCGCGGCGAGCGTACCGATGAACCGCGGCTCGCCATTCTTCTCGGCGACGACTCCGTCCAACGAAGCGAGCGTATCGAGCGAAATCGCCGCGATATCGTCGCGCCCGCGCGTCGCGTCTTGTACCTCACCCAAAAAAGCCAACACCGGCGTCACGACGGTTCTTCCCTGAACGTCAACGACGTCGTGCGAGGCGCCCAAAAGCTCCATGGACGCCATCCGAGCCGACGATTCGGCGTCGCCCCAAAGCGCGCGTCTCGCGCGTTTCGCCGCGTTCGTCGTCGCCACGCTCGAGCTCTCCAGCAGCGTAGATTCCTCCACGGCTGCGCTCGGTAACCCACAAAACTTCCCTCCTCTGTGCGCGTCGTCGTACACCGTGAAGAGGACGCACGGATTGTCGTTGAAGAGCGCCAACGGAACGAGCGAGACGCGTCGTCCGTGCGCAGAGGCGTCATCCAGTTTACGAATGCGCGCGCTTCTCAAATCCTCCGAGATTCTCTGACGGTTGGCGTCGCTCAAGAGCGCGTTACCGGTACCACTGGAAAGCCCGCGAACGCTCGTCGTCGTCGTCGTCGTTGAAGAGAGAGAGAGCGTTCGACCGGCGCAAAGTTGAAACGCAGCGCGTCGGGCTGACTTCAACATCATCATAATCTTTTCGCGCGCGATACCGCCGATGGTACCGGTTCCAGACGTTCAAAACGGACTCCGAGTGACGGACGAATACCGTCGTCGTCGCCCCGACCGACGCGGGTGACGCCACCGGCGGTCGACGCGGTGTAGACTGCGGACAAGATGGGATTTTGGAGTTGAGTCAGAGGGGTGACTCAGCCAGACTGGCTCGCTCGAACGAAGACGAAAAGATGAAATCGAAATCGAAATCGAAATCGCGCGCGCGATGCGAGCGGTGGATGACGGGCGTAAAATCTAAAAGGCGAGTACGCGGAAATGGTTCTCTAGTTATTCGCTAGTGTACGGAAAACAATCGTTATCGAGCTATGAAACGCGTCATCGCTTCTTGTACGAACACGCCTTGAGCGGCGGCCACGCGACGGACGCGGTAGACTTGGTACCGCCCTTGGTCGCCGTGTCGGTTGGTTTGACCCAGGTTTTGATGAGCTCGACGGTGAAAAACATCCTGTTGCGCTCGTCTGGTTCGCGTTTGAGCTTGAAACCGAGCTTGGAGAGGGCGGAGATGAAGGATGAGACGCTCGCGGCGCCATTCTTGCCGTCGAATCGCGATCGGACTTCGGCAATCCAGAGCAAGCCTCCGGGTTTTAGCACCCGGTGAGCTTCCTCGAGGAACGAACCGTAGTCGGTACCCATGAGACTGAGCGAGAAGACGGCGCAGTCGACGCTGGCGTCGCTCAGAGGAACGTCGGACATGTTGCACGCGACGACCTCGGGCGCATCCTCGGGCGTTTGCAAGTCAAACGAGTGACACTTTTGTTGCACGATTCGGGACAGCTCGGCGTCACCGCACCCAAAATCAGCGACGATCCAATTCTTTGGCGACTTTTGAAGAATCTTCGCGATGACGTGCACGGGCTTGGTGGGCCAAGATTCCACTTGCGAGCGAAATCCGGCGTGATACGCCTCGAAGAGCTCTGGCGAATCCTTCACGAGCGCGAGCCCCTCTTCACCAGTCGTTGTGTACAGTCGCTCGTTGAGCATTCTGAACTGTCCTCCGCTCAATTTAGCGCGCATCTTCTCCATGTACGACGACGCGAACGACGACGAAGACTTTTTCGTCGCCGCGACGGCTTTCGACGACGCGGGTTCCTCCTCCGACTCGCTCTCCGACGACGCGTCACCCTTGGCTAGAATCACCGGCTTCTCCGGAAGCAATTCTTCATCGTAATCGCTTGATTCGACGTCTTCAGGAGGCACCTCCTTCGTCTTCTCCTCCTCCTCTTCCCTCTTTTTCTGCTTTTGCTTCTTCTTGTCTCGCTTTTTGTAGCCGTCGCTCGCCGCGTCCTCCCGCTTGGCCGCTCGCTTCGCCTCCGCCAACCGTTTCCGTTTCTCCGCCGCCCGTCTCCTTCGCCCCAAAACGCGTCCACTCACCTTCTTCTCCCCGTCATCGCCTTTATCGTCGGCGCCGTCTTTTCGCTTTGCCGTCTCGACGCCTCCACTCTTTCTCTGCTGCTGCTGCTGCTGCTGCTGCTGCTGCTGCTGCTGCTGCAGCTGCTTGCTCGTCTTCGTCTTCTCACCTTTCCCAAGCCTTGCCGCCGACCCGCGCGCGTCCGTGCGTCGTCCCTCGTCGCCGCCCCCATCCGTCCTCTCCCAAGCCTTCTTCACCCGCGCCCCCGACGCCCGCGCGTCTCGGTCTTCTCCTCGGCGGCGCTTCGTTTCCACTTCGTGCGCTTTTTCAACGCTTCGTCTTCGCGCACCGCCGTCGTCGTCGGCGTCGTCGAACGACGGGACGTCCATGAAGACGTCATCGGCGGCGGCGGGAACCGGCATTTTTACCGTCTATCCGCGCGCTCGAAACTCTGGCGTCGCCTGCGTCGTCGTCGGCGTCGCGGCGTTCGCTCGGCGAGGCGCGCATCCAGTTTGCCTTTGGATTTCCAAGACCCCAAGAGTGTTTTGACGGTTCATGAACCGTCATTTCACATGCTTACCGTAGTTTTTAAAAGACGATTTCGTTTCGGCGCGCGCGGCGTCACAACGCGCCGACGCCGACGCTCAGGTATCGACCACGCCCCGAAGGAGGCGCGCGAACCCGAATCCGCACGTTTCGAGTCTCACTCCGCGACGCGGGAAGACGCGATCGAACGTCGCGAACGAGTGTGGCGAACGAATAAAGGGAATAAAATCAGCAACCATCCGAGTCTGAGGATAAGGAAGGACGACACGAACGAAACGCGAAGATGAACTGCACGGTTCTAGTCACGGGTGGGGCGGGATACATCGGAAGTCACACGTGCGTGCAATTGTTATCCGCGGGAGCGACGGTGATCGTCGTCGATAACTACGATAACTCGTGCGAGGAAGCGCTGAACAGAGTGAAGGCGATCGTGGGTGAAGACGCGTCGAAACGGTTGACGTATTACGAAGCGGATTGTTGCGATAAGGCGACTCTGGATGGCGTGTTCGCGAAGAGTGGGAAGATTGATGCGGTGATCCACTTTGCCGGGTTGAAGGCGGTGGGTGAATCGGTGGCGAAACCGATGCGGTACTATGATAATAACATTTCTTCTACGCTCGTGTTGTGCGAGACGATGGCCAAGTACGGATGCAAGAATATCATCTTTAGTTCTTCAGCGACGGTGTACGGGGAGCCGGCGACGGTGCCGTGCACGGAGGACTTTCCGACGGCGGCGTTGAACCCGTATGGACGGACGAAATTGTTCATCGAACACATTCTCAGCGACTTGTACGTGAGCGACAAGGAGTGGAAAGTGGCGTTGCTTCGGTATTTCAATCCAGTGGGCGCGCACGCGAGCGGTACCCTCGGGGAGGATCCCAAGGGTATTCCGAACAACCTGATGCCGTTTGTGCAGCAAGTCGCCGTCGGACGCCGACCGGAGTTGAGCGTTTTCGGTAACGATTACCCGACGGCTGACGGCACCGGTCGACGGGACTACATTCACGTCGTCGATCTCGCTGACGGACACGTGGCGGCGGTAAAGAAGCTCACCACCGATCCCGACGCCGGTTTGATCACCGTCAACCTCGGTACGGGTAAAAGCACGAGCGTTTTGGAGCTCGTCAAGGCGTTCGAAAAGGCTTCTGGCAAGGAAATTCCGTGCAAGATTGTTGGCCGCCGACCGGGCGACGCCGCGGAGGTGTACGCCAAGACGGATAAGGCGTTTGAAGTACTCGGTTGGCGCGCGGAGCGCACCATCGAAGACTGCTGCGTCGATCAATGGAAGTGGGCGAGTCAAAATCCGTACGGATACCTCGGCAAGCCGGACGACGAGTGAGCGCGCACATAGAATGTTTTAATGAATAAAATCACATTGCATCAATTCCCAAACTTACTCTACCGTGAACCACATGCCAGCCGCCGGGGCGATCGGAATCGCCTTGGTGTGCTTCGCGCCGTTCTTCGAACTCGAACTCTTGAACCTGAATCGTTTGATGAGCGTCGCCAACACGACGCGCGCTTCTAAGAGAGCTAAATATTGCCCGAGGCAGTTTCTCGGACCTTGAATAAATGGCAAGTAGGCGTAGTTGCCGACGTCGTCGCTCTTACCGTCGAGGAAACGCTCCGGTTCGAACGCAAGTGGATTCGGCCATAAATCTTCGCGATGGTGCACGCCTTGCAAGCTGATGATGACCGTGGTGCCAGCTGGAATGCGGCAACCGCCGAGCACGTCGTCGTTCACGGCGCGTCTCGTCACCACCGGCACCACCGAGTACAATCTCAGCGATTCCTTGAGCGCAGAGACGTTGTAGTCGAGATGGGCGAGTTCGTCTCTCGTGGGAAGTTGTCCCGGCTTGAGCTTGCCGAGCACCTTGTTCGCCTCAGCCACAGCCTTGGCCATCTTGTCCTCGTTATTGACCAACTCCCACGTCGTCCAAATCAACATGGCCGCGCTCGTCTCATGGCCGGCGAGGAGGAACGTCTTAATTTCGTAGCACATTTGTTCCTCCACCTGTGCTCCGTAATCTTTGACGTCGACGGATGCCAACACGCGGTCAAGGATGTCCGGGTTCGGGTTTTCCGCGCCCGAGATGCGCTTCTTCCATCGCATGCGAATCAAGTTGATGATATAGTTGTTGAGCAAAGAGACGCGTTTGCGATGTGCAAACCACTCCGCCGTCGGAAGGTACGTCCTCCACGGTTCCAAACTTCGTCGGTTACACTCCTCCATGATTGGCAAGTACAAGTTTGGCATGACTTCGTCGCTCTCTTCCGGCGTTAAACTGAGAATGGCTTCGGCGATGACTTGCAGCGTCAGAAGCCTAAACTCTTCGGCGAGTTCAATCGGTTCATTCTTTCCACGAATCTTCTCCAACTTTTCCGACAGCCGATCCACCGCTCTAGTCGCAATCGCGATGATGTCATCCAAGATTTCAATTCGAAGCGCGCTCGAAATCCTCTGTCTCTGTTCCTTCCACGTCTCGCCCTCGCTCGTGACCAATCCCGTTCCCAAAATCTCCAAGAATGGATTGTACGAAAACTCCGTATCCTTTTTGTAGTTCTTCAGGTTTGTCTGAAACACCCGCTTCACTAGATCCGGATCGGCTATCACGACGCAGTGTCGCTGAAAAATCTGCACTCTCGCCGGTTTCGGCGCCGCGCTCGAGCCCCAGCGCGCGAACAAGTCCCACGTGCACGGATACGACCCCACCGCCTTGAACAGCGCCACCGTGTGCCCGAGAACTGGCACGTACATCGCCGCCTGTTTCGCGCCACCGAAGCTCAACACCACCTCCCGCCTGAACCATCGAAACACGGCGTTGAGCGCGCCGACGATGCGTTCAAAGACGACGGTCCAGACGAGGTGCATGATCCCAACCACGACGAGCGTCGTTCGCATCACGTCGACGTGTGCCGTCGACATGGCGCCGGGGAATCCTATTCGAGAGTTTCGTGAGGGCGACGACGATGCGTGTGTGTGTGTGCGCGCGCGCAAGTCGCTGCGGATAGGCCGCCGGGCACTGACGTCGCCGCCGCCGTCGTCGTCGTCGTCGTCGCGTCGAGTGCATTTTGGATCAATTGTTACTGTTTACACATACGATTAAGCGGCGCACGCGATCCATCGAAATCGATCTCACGTTGGTTCGCAACGACATACTTCGACGACGACGCGCATCTCGACGCGCACGATCGACGCGGTAAAGTGTGAAGCGTGGTCGCGATCGTTTGAGTGTTCGTAGAGGACGACGAGGGCGACAGAGCGAGAGGAACGGGGGAGACGACAGACGATCTCGTTGATTGATAGCATTTTGGTGTTCAGGGGAACAGCGACTTCGACATCTTTTCGTGAACGACACCGCGCGTGCACCCGAAGGGGACTCGGGAGATAAAGTAAAAGGAAGATGGGCATCGATAGTTTGTTCATCGTGAACAACCGGACAGAGAGCCTGATTGCGGTGAAGCACTGGGGCGCGGCGACTGGGAGCGAGATTTGCGAACGCGTCTTTGAGGCGCACAGAAAAGCGCAGAGAGAGGGCGCGGATACGGATGCGGTGTGCGCGGATCAGGATGCGTATGGATTTTCGTTGACGCGCGGAGAGGTGACGTACATCGCGACGTGCTCTCGGGAGACGTCGCCGTTGATGGCGATTGAGTTTTTGAGCCAGCTTTACGACGTGTTGAAAGCGTACTTTGGCGACAACGTCACGGAGGCTGTGCTGCAAGAGCATCACGTCACTCTGTATCAGTTGTTGGATGAGATGTTGGATAGTGGTATTCCGGTGAATACGCACCCGGGAGGTTTGAAGGTGCTCGTGCCACCGCCGAACCTTTACAACCGCGTCACGTCGACGGTGATGGGTAACCAAGGCGTCATCGTGAGCGATCAGGATCCGCTCAAGTTGTTGCCGTTGCCGTGGCGCTCAAACAACATCAAGTACGCGAGCAATGAGATTTATCTCGACGTCATCGAATGCATCGATGCCACCATTGACGGAGAGGGTAAGGTGTTGAACAGCTCGGTACACGGACGAATTGAACTCAACTCTCGGTTGTCTGGCATGCCAGACATCAACTTGACGCTGAGCAACTCTCACCTCATCGACGAGTACAGTTTCCACCCGAGCGTGCGCCTGTCTCGTTTCGCTTCCGACCGCGTCATCTCGTTCGTCCCCGCCGATGGTGCTTCAACGTTGATGTCGTACAAGATTAGACCGCCACAAAACAAGGAGGAATCCAATCAATGGCAGCCGCGCTACATCAAGGCGAACCCGTGGTTGAAGACTGCCAACAGCGACAACCCGAGCTCGGTTCCGTTGCCGTTGTACATCCGACCGCAGTCTGCTTTCGGTGCCACGCACGGCCGTGTGTCTGTGGTGGTCGGTTCCAAGCCGGCGTTTGAAAAGCCCGTCGAGGCTGTCGCGTTGGAGGTTCGACTTCCGAGCCGGGTGAGCGGTGCTGATCCGAGCGCGACGCACGGTGACGCGTCATACGACGCGACGTCCAACATGGTCCGTTGGGTCATCGAAAAGTTTCCGGCGGATAAGACCCCGTGCCTCTCGGTTCAGGTGACCATGCACTCTGAAGACGATGCGGCAAGCCACGGATCCAAATCAAAGCCTGAGAACCAAGCTACTCGCCGCGTCCACTTGCAGGAACTCGTGGATATTAACGCATCCTTCAAGGTTCCGGGTGCTTCCGTCTCTGGAGTTAAGGTTGAGACGCTTCAGGTTCGCAACGAAAAGTACAAGCCCACGCAAGGCGTGCGTTATCACACGCGTTCGGGCGCCATCATTGTTCGAGCCTAAGCTACCATAGAGGTGTAGAGTCGTCGCCGGTTCCACGTCGGCGTAGTGTAAATTAATCAAATACGCTAATACGTTTCAATTCGCTCTCGTCCATTCTCGTTCGTTGATTGAGATGCGCGCGCTTCGAGACTGATTACTTCACAACGTGACTCGGCGTGACCGCGCATCATGCTCGCGTCGTCCACCAGCGCGTTCGCGCCCTCGCTACCGCGCGTGCTCACCTCGTCGCGTTCGACCGCTCAACGACTCTACCGCTCTGCGAGACGAGCAACGACGACGCGTGCGGCAACGGAGGCGTTCGACGCGTTGAATCTCTTTCTGTACGACACCACGAATGCGTTAGACGCATCCATCGGCGGGGACGTTCTCGGCGGAGGTACCGTCGGGGCGACGACTTACGTAACCGTACTCGCGGCTGGGATATTCACCTCGCTGTCACCGTGCACGTTGAGCGTGCTGCCGCTGACGATTGGGTATATTGGAGGATACGGAGGCGGAGGAAAAGACGAGGATGCCGAAACGCGCGCGAAGACGGTGCGCGCAGCGAGCGTAGCGTTCGCGGCGGGCTTAGCGAGTACACTGGCTGCGCTCGGTGTCGGTGCCGCGAGCTTCGGCGCGGCGTATGGGCAAGGGATTGGAGACGGTTTGCCGACGGTGGCGGCGGCGTTGGCGATAGCGATGGGTTTGAACCTCTTAGAGGTTTTCGAGTTTACTTTTCCGTCGTTTGGTGCGAATTTCGACCCAAAGTCGGTCTCCGTCCCTCCCTTTGTGCAGGCGTACATCGCTGGCGCGGTATTTGCGCTCGCGGCATCGCCATGTGCGACCCCGATTTTGGCCACGTTGTTAGCTTACGCCGCTTCCAGCGGAGATCCCGCCTCTGGCGGCGCTCTGTTGTTAACGTACACGTCGGGTTACGTGGCGCCGTTGTTATTTGCCGCCACGGCGACGGATGGCCTCAAATCGGTCATGGCACTCCGGGAGAAGAGTGGATGGGTGAATCCTACGAGCGGTTTTCTCCTCGTCGCCGGCGGCACGTACGCTTTTTTATCACGCGTGGTTCCACACGCGACTGGAATGGCTTGAGGCGTATATGACTCGTACTTGAGCTTGCGCGCGCGCGTACATTTGTAAGACTACTATGCTTTGTTTGATATTATTCACAACCGCCGCAAAGCGATACTCTAACTGTCTATCGTTGTTGTCTAGTGGCGCTGCATGAGATACATGAGAATGCTTCCGGCGATGCCGACGTTTAGGCTCTCCATCTCCCCCGACATCGGGATGGACACGGGCTTACACACGCGAAGGGCTTCATCGCTCAAACCTTGACCCTCCGTACCGAGCACGAGACACGCCTTGGCGACGCTAGAGATTCGTTCAGGATCGACGTCGGCATCCGCACTTGGCTCCGCCGCATACAGCTCGATTCCGGCATCCTCACTCGCACTCACCAGCTCATTCACTGAGTCAAAGGCGACGAAATTGACACGAAACGTCGCCCCTCGCGCCGCGCGCATCGCCTTATCGTTGAACGGATCGCACGTTCCCGGTAACAGCGCAACCGTGTCCCACCCAAACGCAACCGCGGTACGAGTTAGCGTTCCCAGATTCCCCGGGTCCTGCACCCCTTCCACCGCGAGCACGCGAACCGTCCCATTAGCCTTTGCTCGTTTCGTAAACTCTCGTGCGTTCACGATCCGCGGCGCTTCAAACTCACCCACCGCGTCCAAACCATCGGCGTTGTTGACCCCTGCGCACTTTTTCAACACATTCGCTGGCGCGCGAATCACCCTCTTTGCCCGCACCCCGATTGCATCCACGTCCGCCCAATCCGCCACGAACAACACCTCAGCCTCTCGCGACGTTGCCGCGCTTCCAAAACACTCTCGCATGAGCACGCTCGACGATAACACGACCGAGTTGGTCTCTTCTCGGAACCGTTTCGATTTGCACAGTTTCGCAAACCTCTTCACCGTCGGGTTCTCCCCGCTCGTCACCCGCTCCTCTCGCGCGTCCGAACCCGCGCTCGCGCGCGTCGTCGTCAAGACGCGTCGCGGTGCGTCGCCGACGGGTGGTTCGCGACGCAGGCACGGGCGCGAGAACGCGTTAGGACTACCGCCGCCGCAGTGCGTTTGCAACTTCTGGTTCGTTAAACGCGACGCGAAACGCGACGCCGTCGCGGGACGTATCATCTCACGAAGGATGGCGTCGAATGAAGACGACGACGACGACAACGCTCGACGACGGAGAGTAGACGCGCGCGTCGCGATGTGTCGTGAAGAGTTGCTACAATTAGACTACAAAGTATCTAAACCGGCTGCGCGCAGCGCGTCTTCCGCCGCTCTGTTCAGTTCCGTCTCTGCAGCGCGCACCACGTCGAGGGCGCGAAGCCGCGCGGCGCGCATTTCATCCAATGAATTTGCCGATGCCCTACCACCCAGCGCGGCGCCGCTGCTCGCGCGGGTCGTCGCCATGGGATCGAGCCGGTCGATGTATCCGGATGGCAAAGCGCGCTCGGCTGCGTCGGCGGCTCGACGCGTCGTATGAGAATCGGCCGCGCATTTCCAATCCAAACGCGCGCACTCGACGTTTAAACGACTGTTGAGCTCGCGAAATCCCGGTCCGTGGTCTGCGTGGACGTTGTGTGCGAGCTCATGGAGCAGCGTTCGTCTGATGGTTACATAGTCCCGAAATCCGCGCAAGTCGTCAGTGCGCAAACGCAAGTGAATCTCTGCACCCTGGTTCACGTTGTACCCGAGCACGCACGATTCCGACACCCCCACCTTACCCTCAGGCGGCATTTCCCGAAGCTTCAGAACCCTCCATCCATGTTTATCCATCACGCCGACTATCCCGGGATCCGTGGCTAACCGTTCCAAGAGCTCGACGGCTTGGCGTTTCGTCGGTTTTATGAAATCCGGCACGTCTAGCGCATCGATGTCACCGAACCTATGCGACGTCGACGTGGACCCCCCACCTCCACCGCGCCCACCGCTCGCGCTCGACGGAACCAGCCCGCACCGAACCAACTCGCGTCGGTCCTCTTCCTCAAAGCCGCGAATCCGATAATCCTTCCCTCGTTCGCGTTCGAGCGCCTCCGCCTCTTCCGCGCGCGACCCGGTCACCATCAATCGCAACTTTTTGAGCGTTTCTTCAGGCGGCAGCACCGACGTCGACGTCACGTTCGCGACACCCGACGGCGCGCACCACTTCTTCGTCGCACCGTGCAACCGTGTCGTCGACAACGACAACCCGAGCTCGTTCGCGAACGCGACGACGACGTCACCGAAAGTCACGGACGTCGCAGACGAAGGGACGGTGACGGTGACGTCCGCGCCGCCGTGACGCGCGGTGACGGCGACGAAGCGCTCGTCGGCACTCATGAGGCGCGACGCACACTGCGGGTGCCTTCACTTTTCCGCGCTCCGTTTGGTCTGTCTTCGCCCATGCGCGTCGCCAGTCCCACCGAACGCGTCGTCGGTGTCGTCGCATCGACGTCGACATCGGGGTGGTCTCATGGGGTCTCCAGCGCGCGCGTGGGTCTTTCAAACCTTCGTCGTCGTCCACGTCGGACGTGCGTTGAAACGCCCGATGGTCGTTATCGGTTCCAACCGTCTTTTAGCAAAGCGAAAGCGAACGAGTTCGATGCCGATGCCGATGTCGACGCCACGTTGCGGCGCGTGATGGATCCGTCGGCGTCACCGTTGCGCGTGCTCGGCGTCGAACTCGACGAGGGCGCGATCGGTATGGATGCGTCGGCGTTGCGAAGCGCGTATAGGCGGGCTATGCGCGACGCGCACCCAGACGCGCCGAAAGGATCGACGGAAGCGGCGCTTCGCGTGCAACGCGCGTACGAGAGCGCGGTTAAAACACTTAGTGGGGATGGGACGATCGCGGCGACGCTTCGACGGGAGGGTGGGTTATCGACGGAGGATCCGTTTTCGGCGACGTCGCTCGCGCTCGAGTTTGACGGAGCGGAACGCGTCTTCGTCGACGAGACGCGGTGCGTCGGCGACGCGAATTGTTCGAGTTCGTGCGTGCGCGCTGCGCCGAAATCGTTTTACACGGCGAGCGATACCGGGGCGGCGCGATGGATCGAGCGCGATGGATCGAGCTCGAATGTAGACGAGACTGCCGTTCGCGACGAATGGTTGGCTTCGCAGCGTTGTCCTCGCAGTTGCATTTATTACGTCACTGAGCGACAGCGCTCGTACCTCGCGGAGCTTTTGCGTGGCGCCATAGAAGGCGAAACGTCGATCGACGACATCGGTCCGCTCATATCCGAACTCCTCGCCAAGGCGGAGTACGAAAATGGTCGAGCCGCCGGCGCGCGAAGCGCCGCTCCTCGCTCGCCGACATCGTCCACGCGGTGGGTCGACTGGTATTGAACGACGGCGACGACATGTAGTAACACACACACATATAGATACAAGTTTCGATTATTTACACACGCCAACGACAAAAAGAAAACACACACGCGACATTACTGGTATTCAAAATGAATCCGTCAAGTCGATGCAATTTCCACACATCGTCTTACTTCCGTGCTTGCCGCCGCAAAGCCAGCAAACGTCACCTTTCTTGAATTTACCCTGGAATAGATCCTCTTGGTTCACCCCCGTGCCGCCGCACTGTCCGCACGCCTTGTAACCGGTGCCTCGACACACCGGGCACTCCTTCTTCGCGCGCGCGACGAGTTCTTCTTGCGAACTCGAGTCGAAATTAATCGGACCCGAAGACGACGACGCCTTCGTTTTGACGCGAGAAGACGACGAGGACGACGAGACGTCGCGACGGCTGGGAACGATCGCCGGTTTTGCGATGTTGCCGAAGGGTTTCGCGATGGAAAACGGCATGGATCGATACGAGCGGACGTGACGTGCGCGAGAGAGACAATGAGGGTGTGGCAAAGCGAGTTAGTTACACGCTTCAGACGCCGTTACACGTCAAAATAGATTTGTGATATTAATAAGTCACTTCAACTCGTACTTGAACGTCACCGGCGGCGGTGCGGGTGGTTCGGGAATTTTACCCCATCCCTTGAGCTTGTACGCGACGCGTTCAAGATCGGCGATGAGAATGGCTTCGCGCTTGCGAAGGACGTGGAGAGTGGCGCTACGAGACCGACTATTTGCGCGCATCTCCGCCTCGCTCGGACGCTGGGCGTCATCCATGTGTAAACCCCACTTGCGTTCGAGTTTTTTCGAGCATTTATCGGGGTGATTGGCTTGAGCCCACTGCCAAAGCGGGAAATCATCGCGGATGACTTCATAGTCGCGGAAGAAATCGACGACGATGGCGCACTCACTGTGCTTCCACGTCAAAATGCCAAGACGGCCATGTTCGGGCATGATCTCAAAGGCGCCGTGCATACCGCGGCGCATTTCATCGAATTCTTGGTTGAGCGCGATGCGAAGTGCCTGGAAGGTGAGCTTGGCCGGGTGCATCATTTGGTACTCCTTACCCTTTGCCTTGGCAACGAGCGCCGCAAATGCCTTGGTGGTGCTCGGCAACGATCCGTCTTCGCGAGCCAAAATGATGGCGTCAGTGATGCGGCGCGCGGCCCCTGGATCGGTAGTTTCGCCGTATTCGTGAATCACTCGGCGAAGCTCTTCGCGCGAGACGAGTCGGAGGTATTCGCTCGCCGGAACGCCTCGTTCGACGTCAAAACGCAAATCAAGAGGACCGTCTTGCTCGGGTCTAAACCCGCGAGACGCGTCGTCAAACTGCGGTGAGGAGATACCAAGGTCTAAGAAAACGCCAGAGGGCTTGACACCGAGCGGCTTGAGCACCTCCGCCATGCATCCAAATGGAGCGTGATGAATGGTAAATCTCGGGTCTTCACGTTCGAGTTCCTTACCAACCTTAATGGCTTCGGGATCCATGTCGAACGCGTGCAAGCGACCTTCAGGTGAAAGCGCGGCCAAGATACCGCGAGTGTGTCCGCCTCGTCCGAACGTACCGTCGACGTAGACGCCGGAACGATCCGGGGCGACCAAAGCGGCGATAGTTTCCGCAAGCATGGCGGGCGTGTGCGTGCCGTACGCTTGCTCCGTGGCGCGAACACCGAAAGTACTCTTCTTTGCCACGGTGACGGACACGTTTCGCCCTCCAAACCGCGCGCCGTCGCGCTTCAAAGCCTCAAGTCGACCCGCTTCATCGACAAAGGTTATAAAGCCGGCACCCTTTGCCGCCCCCGTTTGCGGATCGCGCAACAATCGAGCTGGGCCCACGATTGCACCGCAATCCGAAAAGTATTTGTACACCTCATCCTCGTTTGCGCTGTGCGGCAGATACTTGAGAAACACCTCGTATCCTTCCTGCGCGCTTCCTTGCGCGGGAGCTCTGGCAGCGGCGGTGTTCACGGCCGTAGTTGGCGCACCGCTCGCAGTGGCGCTCCTCGGCGCCGCACATCGGAAGCACGATGTTCTCCTCGCAAAGTTACTGCAACTGCACGCCCCACACGTCCAATCGTCCGCTCGTATTTCGTGCGTGACCGACGGCATCGGCGAATTCGCTGCTTCGTACGAAACCGACGAGTTGGTCGACGCGCCTCCTCCGAACAACGGCGGTCTCGAACCCGATTCCTTCGGCGGCGGCGCATCCTTCCCCGGCGTCACCCCACCGTTCGTCGCAATCACTACGTCACCCTTATCGACCACCACCTTCAACTCCACGCCGTCCAACGTCTTCCCATCGAACTCTTTCGCCAGTCGTTCCGCAGCCTTTTCGCTCTTCGCAGTGACAAACGCCTGTCCACCCGGCGGTTTCGGCCCTTTCCCGTGCGTTCCCCACATCCCGACCATGACCTCGGACACGTCCATCCCGAGAAACGCGCTCACGCTCCCCGCGTTCGCCGTTTTGGTCAATCCAACGACGCGAACGCGCGTCGGCGCACCGCCGCCATCTTCCTCTTCAGTGTCTTTGCGTCTCTTCTTCGTCGACCCACCTTCGTCGTCCGACGCCGCCGAGCGCTTGTCCTTTTTGTCTTTTTTATCCTTCTTCTCCTTCTTTTCCTTTTTTGCCGATTTCGGCGACGACGAACCCATGACGAGCGACGCGTCGACGCGCGCGAGCTTGCGTCTGCCGCCGCCAGCGGCTCTCTGCGCTCGAAGATGAAAAGTGCAGAGACATTTGGCGTCGTCCAGTCTTTGGGGTGCGATTATTAAAACGCGCGGCTAATGAAAGAATGCGCGCTCATACGAATGCGACGGGGTTATAACACGAACAATATCTACCGACCACTCTCGCGAAAGATGCGGCGTCGTTCACGTCGCCATGACGTCGGATTCGCGAGCGACTTGGATGATGCGTTCGATGGATAACGGAGCGTTTCGCGACCGAGCGTTGAAGAGAATCTTCGATAGTGCATCCGCGCGGTCTGGTAGACGCGCAGCGCGGGTGACGGCGGCGTGTGCCAGAGGTGGTTTTCGTTCGGGTTTGACGCCGAGGTAGAGGAGGTCGGCGGATCGGACGACGGCGGTTTCGGCGTCGACGTCGAAACCGTTTGGACCGACGAGGAATCGACCGAGGCGATTCGTCGGCATCTCGATAGGTGAACCGAGCGCGCGCGGGGCTGATGAAACCGCACCAGTCGCGGCGATGACGACAGGTTCGTCGTCGCCGGTGATGAAAAAGGCGCCATCGTTCGATTTCGCGAGGGTGACGATTTGCGCCGCCAGGGCGCTCGTGGCGTCGGGCATCACCACACCGGCGCGCTCCAATACCCCAGGCGCGCCTTCGTCGCGGTTGAAAAACGCCGACGTGCGCGCGTCTCGCCAGTTTAACACCAATGGCGTCGTCCCGGTCTCGTACGCCGCCTCTCTGTGATAGAAAATCAATCCGTCCAATTCAGCGCCAACGTCGCCGGCGTACGCCACTTCCAGTCCCTCCGCCGTCGCCTCGAACCAGGGCGTGGCTACAAAGGCGAAATCCCTGCCCAACGCCCTGTTTGGTGCCTCGCACGCCTCGCACTCTTGCGTCAACCGAGTGTGCGCCCAAAAAAATCTAAACTCGACGTCGCACTCGTACATCGAAGCTCCGTTCCACGCCATGACGTCCAACACGTAATACCTCCCGCTCCTCGACGCCTCCGCGTCCGAGCTCACCCCGTCGCGTCGTCCATAGTCCTTCCTCGCCCGTTCATCTCCAGTGAAGACGCAATCGAGAATACAAAAGCAATCCCCGCCCCGTCCTCGGCTCGTCCTCGCGCTTCCGCCCGGCAACGCCGACTGAAACGTCGACAACGTCGTCCCATCTCTCGCGCTTCTCGCCACCGTCTTCCCCCGCGAAGCGACGACGAGACACCGCGTACCCCTCGGTCGAGGTCGAACGTACCACTTCTCGCGGAGATCTCGAGGTGCGTCGTCCCACATCCACTCGGGCATCGTCAAGACTTCTTCAAAAGTGTTTGGTAAAGCGCCCGCCGCAGACGACGAAGACGAATCCGCCTCCCTCGCGCGTCTCTCCGCGTCGTCAGCGCCGCGCATCGCCTCGTCCGACCCACCACCGATCGCGATCGACCGCGCGTACGCCAGCGCATCGCGCTTCGACTCGCGCTGTCTCACCAGCGTCGCCTCGCGGCGTCGTTCGGACGCACTCGCGCGACCGCCGGCGCGTTTCAACGACATTCTCTGCATCGTGCGAAAATGCGACGTTCGGGACGCGACACGGACCAGTTCGGTCGCTCGAGGCGAAAGGAGTGCTTTCACCACGTCGCGCGCGACGAGTTCGGTCGACGGACGCCCGGCGCGGCGCGCGCTGCGGTCGTTCGCGTCGCGTCGAGCGGTGCTCTCATGTATAAATATAGACTCGGACATTCGATCAATATTGAAATGATCTTGAGTCTGTGTATAAAAGGGAGATGAGTAGACGCACGTGTGTGTATCCAATTGACGAGTCATGACTCGTTCGTTAGCCTGTTCACCAAAACGGTTAAAGCGTTACTCGACAAAATTTGTGCCACATTCATCGACGCGCTCGACGTTCGCGAAGTCGCCTCGCGGCGCCGACCATCGACGCGAGCGCACGCTTGTTTGTGCTCCGGTTCTGGTTTCCAGTCTTCCTTCGCCGGCTCGCGCGTCCTGTGTGTGACGATTCGAGCGCGAACGCGACGATTGGCTTGGCTT
>Ga0255768_10002751_pt1 | contig 17613 bp, 12 predicted proteins | sample 071ome_33_FD_179983 | JGI IMG/M metagenome (GOLD analysis project Ga0255768, IMG submission 179983) | Coastal salt marsh microbial communities from the Groves Creek Marsh, Skidaway Island, Georgia - 071412AT metaG (version 2) | ecosystem: Environmental > Aquatic > Marine > Intertidal zone >...
AAGAGCAGAATGGGACCGAGACCACTTCGCAGACGTGCAAAAGCTCGAGGAAATGAAATCGAACGAAGCGAGCACGAGACGAAGAGAAAACACTCGAAGATCTGCGTTTGCGACATCGTTTGCGCAGAAGGATGCGAACGCGGCGGCTATATTTCTCGCGTTGTATTTAGAGTCCTTAGAAAAGAGCGATTTGAGCAGAGATGAGGACATGGCGGACGTGATGGAGGCGGACGGCGCGTTGTACGCCGCGGCGGAAAACATCCGCAGAAGACGCGAGAGCGAAGAGTATAAGAGAGATTATGAAATGCGCAAAGCGATGGAGAGGAGCGAATATTTTGCCGAGTTGGAGAGAACGAGGAAAGTCCAGGAGGCGAAGGCAGCGGAGGCTAGAGAAAAAGCGATGAAACTTCGCGAGGAACGCATCGCCGCTGCGAAAGCAAAGAGAGAACAATTTCTCGAGTTGAGCAAAAAAAGAGCGGAAGAGCAGAAAGAGAAATTGCGCGTCGCGTCTGAGTTGAGAGAAAAACGTCGAGCCGAAGCCGAAGCGAAACGTTTGAAGGACTTGGAGGACGAGCGAGTGCGAATGGAGAAGAGAATGCAAGAGGAACGAGAGGCTGTGAATGGCAAAAAAGAAGCCGCCGCAGCCGCCGCGGCAGTAGCTCCTCCAGTCGCTCCAAAGCCCGTTGCGACGACGACGGCTGCTTCTGCCGTTGTTGCTCCGAAGAAAGAAGAAGCTCTGGTGAGAGAGCCTGAGAGCGGTTTCGTCGCGACAAATCCCTCGACTGCTATTCGCGCCTCTGGATCCATCGCCAAGATGAAAACGGATGCGCTTTGGAACGAGAATTACAAAAAGTTTCTCAAATTTATCGATCAAGCACCGTCATCATCACCGTCATCGTCGTCGACGACGACGACAGCGATGCCGAAACAAGTAGAACAACCAAAGAAGAAAGAACAAGAACAAGAACCAGCTCGGGAAAAAGAAGTAAAAACAGTAGCAGAAAAGAAACCGGTTGTCGCCGTGCAAGAGGTGCCGCAGTCCATCCTCGATTCTCGAGATGCGGTTGCAATCGCACAACATCTCGTCGACATCAACTACGACGCAAAAACAGTCGCCAACGCAGTCTCCACCTTATATACCAACGGTGGTCGCCGCGGTTCGGACCTCGCGAACGAAGTCTTCATGACTTTGCCGAAATCCATCTCTGGCGCAGCTTTAGTCAACATAGAGGACGACGCCGTCGCGTGCAAACTTCTCGAAAATTGCGAGCCGGGACGGCAAACGGTCGATTTGAGCGAACCGTCCACTTCTGAATCTTCTTCTGCGGGCAAAAAGTTCTTCCTCGCGTACTCCTCGCGAAAAGCCATGTATGCCGGCGTCGAAATCCTCGAAGTCGCCTCTTCGATAAACGAAGCTCGCGCGGTGGAAATCTACAGCAACATCTCGCGCATCCCGCGCGCTTCCATCGTCAAAAGAGCCGTCTTGCAGCAAGGCTCGCGTCCCGGCATGGAATCTAAAAACCCAGAGTCGAAACCGCCCTCCAAAATCAACTGGATCGCGAAACTCTTGGCGAAAATGTCCGTTCCGTCCGTAGCCGTGCAAACCTTGGAAACCTTTCGAGGTAAAGACCAAGCGAAGAACGCGTACGTCAAAGACATCGTTGAAATCATACGCAAAAACGAAGATGGCGACATCGAAGGCGCGCAAGCCTTCGCGAAGATTTTAGAGAGTCGCTTATTGTGAGCTTTTTTTAGTTTCAATGTGTGACTATTTATTCTATGCCGTGTTATGTTTAAGCCTCGTTCTTCTTCTTCTTCTTCGCGCGACTCTCATCGACTCCTTTTAAAAGCTTCTGAATTCAAAACAAAACGCGCCATAAAAAGAATTCGTTTTTCCTCACTCTTTTCTTCTCTCGCGCGACGCACTCAAAAGAAGAGAGAGAGAGTGAGAGAGAGAGAGAACGTCCGACCGGTACTATGCGCGTGGACTATCGCAAGCGCATTCTGTCCGTCTTTAGCAACAAGCAGAAGAAACGAACGAAATTTTCATCCGCGACGGCGAGAGAAGAAGAAGAAGAAGAAGAAAAGAAACGGCAACATCGACGCGCTCTTCTGGAGCGCGAGCAGCAAAAACAACAGCCGAGTCATTTCGTTCAGTACGCCTCTCCGAACGACGAGCAACCGAGAGCGTTACCGTTTCACTCGACGCTCGCGGAGAGAGAAATTTATAAACCGACTTTGGTTTTGAGCGACGACTCCTCGAAAGAGAGGAAGAACGAGTACGTGCAAAAATCGGTCCTGAGCGAGTCGCAGCGCAGAAACATATACACGAACGGTAACGATTTAGGAGACGACGACGACGCTTTGAACGACATTTTGACGACACCGATCGTCGGGAGGAAAGTGTTCGTGGAGGAAGAGGAGAGGAAGCGGCGGCGAGCTTTGGCGGCGACCGATACGAACACGCGATATTACGGTTCGACCGGGAAGTATTATTCTTGGAAAGGAGAAGAAGAAGAGGAAAAAGCAGAGCGGGAGGAGTTTAGCTTTCGTGGCAACGGGGAGAATCTCGATAAGTTTACGTTAGCAGCGAGAGCGAGTCGCGAGGCGTACGCGACGTCGAGTAGCCCTGGGTTTGGGACGCCGGCGTTGACGTTTGATCGAGAGGCGAGATTACTCGAAAAGCAAAAGTCGATATCTTCGAGGTTTACGCCGTTGGATTTAGTGAAGCAAGCGTCGGCGACTAGAGAAGAATTGATACAGATCGAAAGAAGAAGGAGAATAGAAGAGAGAAATCGAGGTGGCGTGATCGATTTAACCGGAGACGCGGAAGAAGTTGGACCTCCGGAGGTGATTGATTTGACCAGCGAACATCCTCCTTCGTCTTCTCGTCGGAACGAGAATATCGAGGCACACAATCTGACGCCAGCGGCTCCAGACTTTGGAGATTTACGACGAACTAAAAGTGCGACGCCGAAAATGGGTGCTTGTGTGAGCTCTGGTGGTCGCAGTAGTGGTGGTATTAAGGATGAAATCAACAAAGCGCACAGCGCCGACGTGAGCTTGATGAAAAGGTTCAGCAGACGAAGAAAACACATAGATCTCATCGGACGCACGGCGCGAGAACTCGTCGAGAACGCTCCAGAAGGCGAACAACTGAGTCAATACAAAGCGCAAGTCGCAAAATTTGCCTCGGAGGCGTACGAAAACGAAAACCACGATGACTATAGGAACAATACGGAAACGCAACGGAACTTAGTAGAAGAATTAGATGAAAAAGATACAACTGGCAGGACGACGGTGACGACGCCGAAAAATACAATCACCACCGTGACGAAAATGGGCGGCACGCACACGAAGTTTAACGTTTCGCCGTTATCTCCGACTGAGTTGAAATTAGAAGCTTCCATGAGAGCGGCGAAGCGCGCGACGACGAGTGTCGCGGCTGCGAAGGAGGACGAACAAGATCCTCTGCAGTCGCAGTTAGAAGCGCTCCGCTTGGAACAAAAGAAGAAAGAAGAGTTACGCGTGAAAGCGACCGAGGATCGGATTAAAGCGGAAGAAGAAGCTGCAAAAGAAGCGGTCGTCGAGAAAAAGAAAGCGAAGGAAGTGGACATTTTTGATAAACTTCCCACGCCAGAAGAGGATGAAAGAATCGACGAAGCGTACGACTCTGGGGAGCTGGTCAACCTCGCGTGCGCCAAACTACCCGGGCAAGGCATCGTGCCGTTAAAAGGCAAAGATATTCACACCTTGGCACCCGTCACGTGGTTGAACGACGAGTGCGTGAATTTTACCCTCGGTATCCTCGGTCGCCGCGAGCGTGAAAAGTGTGGACCAGAAGGGCATCCTCGATGTCATTTTTTCAACACGTTTTTCTTGAACAAACTATTCCAAGACGAAGGCGTTTACGAATACAACAAAGTTCGTCGATGGACGACGGAGAAAAAGTTGGGCTATTTGCCGATCAAATGCGAGAAAGTTATCGTACCCGTGCACCAGGGCGTGCACTGGGTCTTGGCCGTGGTTGATTTGAAGCGTAAAGTTGTTTCCTATTACGATTCTTTACTCGGTAAGGATCGCACGGTTGTTCGAAACCTCATCAAATGGGTCATCGACGAAGCGAAGAACAAGTTGAACGAAAACTGGGACATCAATGAGTGGAAAGAGGAGTATCCGTCCGAGATTCCCCGGCAAATGAACGGGAGCGACTGCGGCATGTTCATGCTCAATTACGCTCGAAACATTGCCAGTTTCACGGACGAAGATTTGGAGAACAACGCGTTTACGTTCCACCAAAAAGATATGATCAATCTCAGACGAAGACTGGTTTTAGAAATCTTAAAGATTGGTCTGGAAATGTCCGCAGACGATTAAAGATAGAGAGAGAGAGAGAAGAACGAAACGGAATAGATAAAAGCGCGCGAACAGCGCCTCCTTCGGTCACAAAGAACATAATATAAATTATAGCAGCAATACCAGTACATTTTAAAATGCCAACACGCAAAAAAATAGTTCCCAAAACTATTTAAACTACGACTCCTTCGCATCGAAACCTCCATCGCCACTCTCGCCGCCGCTACCACCACCCTTCTTCTTATCCTTCTTCTTTATGCTAAACATCTTCTTAAAACTGCGTCCTTTCTTCAAGTCTTGCATCCGCTTCGGCGCCGGCGGTTCCTCTATTCTCTCTCCTCCTTTTTCAACCACCAAAGTTTCCTCCTCCTCTTTCCCACTAAAGTCGAACCCACGCGTGGCCCGTTCGCAGTTCGCGCACTGCTGATCAAACGTCTCCCGATGATACACGTACGCGTACGTCACCGCCCCGGCTTTCGCGCATAAAAGAGCTCCGACCACGATCGCTGCTTCCGCGAACATGGTCGGTTCGTTTGGGGAAGAAAGAGAGGTGGGGAAAGAAGAGAGCGCGAGGTGTCCGTTTAATCGATTTTTCTTTCTCGGGAAGAGCGCGAGCGCGTCGTCGGTGCGAAAACGACGAAAAAGTATCTTTTCGCCTCGCTCTGCTGCTTCTTCTGCTTCTTCTTCCGTCTCGCGCGAGGGAGAGAGTCTCTCTCTCTCTCTGGTCCGAGAGGAGGAGCAGGAAGAGAGAGGACAAATCGATTCTTCTGGGGAAAAAATGAAAAGTTTGGTGTTGAGAGAGTTGAAGACAAAGGCTTATGGCTTACATTTGATGATGAAAAGGTCCGCGAAATGCATTTAATTTAACGAATTATTTTTCGCGAGTTTTTGCACGCACGCGTTGCATCTTCTCGCGACGTTCTTCTTTTTCGCTCTCTTTCTTTCGCGTGAGTGCGCTTGCTTCTTCACAGAAAAGAGAGACAAAACACGCGAAAATATACCTCCGCAAATACTACACACGCAATCGAGAGCTCACGTAAACGAAAGAGAGAGAGAGAGAGATCTGAGAGAGAGAAAAAGAGAGCGTTGTAGTGGGGTTTGGAAGGGTTGTTCGTTCTCGCGATGGAGCGGAGTTGCTGTCGGTATCGTCATCATCATCGCTGTTTCAAAGCGCGAACGAGGAGCGAAAGCGCGAAGAAAGCAGCGCTGACTCACAAATTCGAGAGAAGAGATCTCCTTTTTACAGCAGCGGGACTTCTCGGATCGGATCGAGATCGGATGAACAACAACGCGCAATCGTCGATTCGTTTTGGAACGCGGGGGGTTAGCGCGCGTTATTTGGCGATCGATGAACGACGACGGTCGGGTGAGCGTTTATTCGCGCTCGAAAAGAACGTCGCGAGGAGACAGATTTCGACGAACGCGACGTCTTCTTCCTCGAACAACAACAACAACAACAACGTCAAAGACGAAGACGGAGAGGAAGCGAGAGAAGAAAAGAAAGAGACGAACAACACTTTAGAGAATGGAATTGTGACCACCACCACCACTACTACTACCACTGTGGCCACAGGTATCACGGAGAAGGACGAGGTGTTGTCGGAGGATCAGCCGAGATGGGCGGGAGAACCTTCCTCCTCCTCTTCCAACATTTCGTCGTCGTCTGCGAACGCGATGGAAAGAGCAGATGCGGTGGCAACACCGCCTCCACCGCAACCCGCGACGACTTCTGGGTACACTCGTAAATGGAAGAAACGAGACTTATCCTGGGCTCGAGACGCGATTCCTTTTTACGTGATGCTCCCTTTGGACGTAGTCTCGAGAGACGGCGTTCTCGAAAACAAGGAAGTTTTAGAAGTCGCGTTGGACACGTTGGCGAGAGTTGGCGTAGATGGCGTCATGGTTGACGTTTGGTGGGGCATAGTCGAAAGAAAACGCCCGAGAAATTACGATTGGACCCCGTATTACGAATTGTTCCAGATATGCGAAAAATTGGGTTTGAAAGTCCAAGCGGTGATGAGTTTTCACGCGTGCGGCGCAAACGTCGGTGACGTGTACGAGATCAAGTTACCGGATTGGGTCTTAGAATCTGGGATCCAAGATCCAGATTTATTTTTCACGGACCAGTACGGGTACAGAAACCCCGAGTGTATCTCGTTATGGGCGGACGATGCGAGAACAGTCGCGGGGAGGACGCCGAGGGAGTGTTATCGAGATTTCATGGTGTCGTTTCGAGATACGTTTGAAAATTTATTGCAATCAACCATCTCGGAGATCGCGGTTGGGTGTGGACCGTGTGGAGAGTTGCGATACCCGTCGTATCCAGAAAATAAACGTTCACCGAACAGTTCTCAGTGGCGCTTTCCAGGGATTGGTGAGTTCCAGTGTTACGATCAACGAGCGTTGGGCGCGTTGGCGAGGCACGCCGCAGAGGTCGGACGCATCGAATGGGGCGGATCTGGTCCGCACGACTGCGGCGGATATAACAACTTACCGCAAGAAACGGGATTCTTTCGAGCCGATCGAGGGAGTTGGGACAGCGAATACGGTCAATTCTTTCTCGATTGGTACGCGAAAGAGCTCGTTAAGCACGGCGACAAGACGCTACAAACTACGCGAGAAGTGTTCGATTACGAGAAAACAGGCGTGGACGTAGCCATCAAATGCGCTGGCGTTCACTGGTGGTACAACTCCCGATCGCACGCGGCTGAGTTAACTGCCGGGTATTTCAACACTCGATCGGGCGATTTTGTCCCCGAACGCGACGGGTACGAACCAATCGTAAAGATTTGCGCTAAATACAACGCGCGTTTGAATTTTACGTGCGTTGAAATGGTGGACGGCGATCACCCTTGGTTTGCCAGGTGCGGCCCAGAAGGTTTGCTCAGGCAAATTCGAACCGCAGCGGCTAAGTATAACGTGCGAGTGGCGGGCGAGAACGCTTTGTGTCGTTTCGATCGCTCCGCGTACGAACGCATTATAAACAACGCGCGAGGCGAAGGCGACGACGTGGAGTTATGGAAGACGGGCGAAAAATTACCACCGATGGCGTGTTTTACGTTTCTCAGAATGTCCAGAGAATTGTTCGAGCTCTATAATTTTAACAGTTTCAAGGAATTTGTGAAACGCATGAAAGCGGCGACGGTGAGAGACAATCTGAGAATGTCCAGATCGTCCTCGAAGAAGTCCTCTTCCTCTTCTGCGTCCGGGACCAGAACTGGTGGTATCGCCGGCGGCGATGGAGACTATTCGAGTTCCTCCGCGACAAATGCGACCAACGACAACGGATCGTTATCTTCCGCGGTACCGAAGTATAACACCAACGAGAACTTCTCAACCAGCAATACCGCTTCCTCTGGAGGAGCGGATGTATCAACAAATAGCAGCGGCATTAACGCGTCGACCAGTGTTTCAGCCACTGGCAACGCGTACATAGATAATTATAACAACAACAATAGTCAAGATAATAGCAGTAATACGAACGTCGACAGCATGGACAGCATCGACGAAGACGATTACGAATTAGAAGATGGATTTGCGGATCGTGGCGAGGCGCCTCCTCTGCAAGAACAAGTGATGAGTATCGTTCAGTTAATGAACGAGTTGTGAAAAAATTGTAACAAACAAGCGAACGGTTCATACTCTGTAGATGTGCGGATGCGTAAAACGTACTCAGAAGCATTCTTCTCCTGCGAATCCTCTTTTGTAAAAATTCTTTTGTACGTTTGTGTATTCATTATAAAAACTGCAAGCTAAATTCACTCGTGATGCTTTCGTTCGGGTTCGCGATTCGAACAGAAATCGAACAAACGCACATCTCTCTCTCTCCTCTCTCTCTCTTTTTAAATCTTGATCTTATTACTCTCTCGCACCCATTCTTTTCTTTTCACTTTCTCTTTCTCCATTATTTCGTCATGTACATCCCAACTAAAAACGAAATCAAAGCCACGATCATAACCATGAAAAACGAGACCCCGTTCGCTCCGGGCTTCATCGATTTCGACAACTCCGTTTGTAACTGTCTATTTCGCTTCTGCATCGCTTGGATCTGCGCCTCCAAACTCGCCACTTTATCCCCGTTCGGTCTCGACCCACCTCCTTTCTCCACGCTCGCCGAACTCGCCGTCTGCTTCGTCGAAAAATACCTATTCAAACTCGGCCCGCTTCCGTCCGTCTCTTTATCTTCCGGCACGCTCGCCGGCAACCCGCCGGCTTCGGTAAACACAACCTTCAACTTCGTCTCTTGAATCTTCTTCCCTTCTTTCGTAAACAAAGCCGGCACGTCGTCTCCTTCCCCTTTCTCCGCGACCGTATTTTGCACCAAAAACTTATCCCGGCAGTTTTCCAAATCCGCCGGCACTTCTCTCTGCGCTTGCATGATCACCGTCACCACCGTCGTCGCGCCCGCCGGCACGATGCCCGTGTTCGGCTTCACGCAGTACTTCTTCGGCGCGGTCGTTTTCACTTTGAACGCTTGGTCGGAAGACGTCGGGTTGTGCACCGTCAAGTCCGTGGCGATTTGTTTCTTCAGTTCGACTGTAACGCGTGCGCGCGCGTATAAAACAAGTGTCAGCGTTGTTTGTGTTTTTGGTCAACTCAACTCGAGAGAAAAAAAAAAGTTTCCGTTGAGGGAGAAGAAGGGAACAAAAAAAAATGAAGAAAAACGAAGAGCAAAGCGTCCTTCTTCGTCGTCGTTTTCGGCGGCGAAGAGCAATAATAACGGCACCATCACACTTCACGCGCGCGCAAAGCGCGGACGAGAGAAGAAGTGGCAGAGAGAGAGAGAGATTTCGCTCTCGAACGGGGACGCCGCGTCGCTTTTTTTCCCGAAAGAAGAGCCGTTTTTTCCCCGTGGGGGGTGCGCTCTTCGCTCTCTTCCCCACGCTTCTTCTTCTCAAAGTAAACGGGGGCACGATCGAGAAAAAAGAAAACAAAGACGTTCTGAAACAAACGCACACTTGAACGGAAGCTGTTCGGTCGGCGTGATGACCAATCCTTTCTCGCTCATCTCTTTTAATGCTCTCGTTGTTCTCTGCGTGCGTGATGTGTAACGAGTCTCTTTTCTTCGCCTTCTCCGGAGAAGGTCCACTTCTTCTTCTTAGAGCGTGTTTTCTTTCTTTTCTTCGGTGAACAACCACGCGCGCGATGTGACGTGCGCGACGAAAACGATTCAACAACCCAACGAGAGGCGCGCGTGTAAAAACAAACGACGACGAGAACGTTTGAACGTGTGTGCCGACAACGCGCGCGCGATGAGTGAGAAACTTTTAGAACAAAAATCCAATTCTTCTTTTTTTTGGCTCTCGCCAGAATATGCAAAAATGTAAGTGCTGTGTGCCTTTGTGGGCGAGAGAGGCGTCGGTCGGTCGCGCGCGAGTCTTTCGTTTACGTGTGTGTGTGTGTGTGCATTTTCCGGCGTTACAACGAAAAAAAGGTACACGTGAGGGTACATTCTCTCTCTCTCTCTCTCTTTCTCTTCTTCTTTTCAGTCTTCCGCCGCGCTCTGCGCTTTCTTCTTTTTCGATTTATTTTAATGTTATTATTTTATGTGCTTCTTCTTTCGTTCTCTCTCGTCTCTTGTCTCTTTCTCTTTCCTCGTGTAACTGCGGTATATTTTTCTCTTAAGCCAACCACGTTCTCGGGTTCATGAACGCATCTAACGCGTCCGCTTCTCTACTCCCTTCCTTCGGGTGCATGTCGTATTGCCATCTCGCGGTGAGCGGCAAGGACATCAAGATGGACTCGATTCTGCCGCCGGTTTTCAAGCCGAAGGTGGTCCCGCGGTCGTACACCAAATTGAACTCGACGTATCGACCTCTTCTCATTTGCTGCCATTCCTTTTCTTCTTGCGTGAACGAATCGTCCTTGTGCTTGGCGACCAACGGGACGTACGCCGGGACGACGGCTTGCGCCATGTCCGTGGCAAACGCCAACAACTCCTCCTTCGGTCGGTCGTTCATGTCGTCGAAAAAGACGCCACCAACGCCTCTACGCTCGCCTCTGTGCTTTATCATGAAGTAGTCGTCAGCCCATTGCTTGAATCTCGGGTAATATTCCGGATCGTGCTTATCGCACACGTCTTTCAAGGTGCCGTGAAAGTGCGCGACGTCTTCGTCAAAGATGTAGCTCGGCGTCAAATCGGTGCCGCCGCCAAACCACCACGCTCTCGGCGCTCCCGGGTCATCTTTCGGCGCATCAGTTTCAAAGTAACGATAGTTAAAGTGCACGGTCGGTGCCATCGGATTGATCGGGTGCATGACGGAGGAAATCCCGGCCGCAAAAAACGGAATCGTCTCCGTCCCCTTGCCTTGACCGCCCGTCGCCGCTCTGTACGCCTCCGGCGGCATTTGTCCGTACACCACGGAAACGTTGATCCCGGCTTTCTCAAAAACCTTGCCGCCTTGCAACACTCGAGAGATACCCCCGCCCCCGCCTGGTCTCTCCCAGGCGTCCTCGTGAAACTTCCCCCCGTCTAATTCCTCAATCGCGCTGCAAATATCGTTCTGCGCCTGTCTGACCATCTTCTCGAATTTCGCGCGCATTTCGTTCGCGTCGCCTTCCCCGCCCGGTCGCAACAAAGTCAACGGAGCTTCGTCCAACGCGACTTCATCTTCAATCATCGCCGCTCTGACCGCGTGTCTGTTATTCTTCGCGCTGCTCGCCATCGTCGCTCTTCTGTTGTTGTTGTTGTTGTTTCTTCTCGTCGTCTGCGATCTCTTCGTCATCATAGCGTTGGAAGTCGTCGCCATCCGCGCGGTGGAAGTGGCCATCATCATCTTTTACTTTACGCGTAGAGATCTCTCCGATACAAAAAAACTAAAGTAGTATAAAAAGAACGCAACAACGGGTTGTTGTGGGTGTTTCGTGCGCGTGTGTCTGCACGACGAGCCGCGAGTTATAAAATGGAGAGAGATTTTATCCTCTTTTTTGGGTTCCTCGTGATATTTTCAGAAGAAGGAGATCTTGTTTTTTGACGCAAATTATTTAGGGTTTAATAGTTTAGGGTTTCTGACTCGTTTTTTGTTTTCTTCTTTTCTTGCGTCGGGAAAAAAAAATCTCGACGAGACGCCAAAAGAGAGAAACAGAAACCATGGAGGAGGATGACGAGGACGAACCGCCGGGTTTTAGTCAACAACAACGACAACGACAACAACACCGGTCGTCGTCGTCGGTGGATGATGTTGTGACCCTCAAAACGCCACAGATCTGCGGCGGCGAGAAGTTGAAGAAGCACGCGACGACGACGACGACGTCGAGCAAATCGCTCTCGTCTTCGTCGTCGTCGTTTTCCCTGTCCAGAGGGAAAGGCATCGGAAGGACGACGGAGGACGAAGACGACGAAGAAGCCCCAATGACGTTATTCGCGACGACGGAGGAGATGCTCACGCCTTCGGTCGCGCTTTCGCACGACCTGTTCGACGCGTTCGCGTTTACGACGCTGTGCGACGAGGAAGAGGAGAAGAAGAACGCGAACGAGAACGACGCCGGTGGGAAGAAGAGAGGGCCTTTAGTGCGCGTGAGCATGTTTTTATTCGAAAGGTTTGTCCCTGACGTGATGAGGAAATTGAGTGGAGGAAAAGTGGAAGCGTGGGCGCGAGCGATCGAGGCGAGTTACGGAGATTCGATCGATTATCACAACCGCGCGCACGCGACGGACGTGACGCAAGGACTGGGGTATATTTTAGAGAACGGGTTGAGGGAAGAGTTGGAGGATGTGGAGGTGTTCGCGTTGATTTGCACGGCGATGGCGCACGACTGCGGACATCCGGGAAAATCAAACTTGTTCTTAGTCGAGACGAAGAGCGAGAAGGCGAAGAAGTGGAACAATGAAGCGGTGAACGAGAACGGGCACGTGGAGTACGCAATAGATGTGTTCGAAAAGTGCGGGGTGTTTGCCAGCGAGGACAACATCGACGCCACCGACGATAGTAGTAAAAACAAAAAGAATAGCAGTACTAATAATAGCGAGAACAACGCCGCCGACGACGACGACGAAAACGGTAAAAGAATGATGAAGGAAACGGTGTACGAGATAATGAAGACGGCGATATTATACACCGACATGAATAAACACGAGACGTTGATAGAAAAATTCCGAGAGGCGTTGGAGAGAAATAAAGGTAAAAAAGCAATCAAAGAGTGGGAGAAGAAAGAGGACGTGCACGTAGCCTTGGGGTACGTTTTGCACTGCGCGGACGTGTTGAACGGATGCCGGCCTTGGCCAGTCGCCAATAAATGGGCCGAGTTAATCACGGAAGAGTTTTGTAAACAAGGCGACGTGGAAAAATCGCTTGGATTTCAAAAGTTAACCGGCGCGCACGTGGACAGAGCTTTACGAACGGACATCACGTCCTCGAGACAGGCGATAAAGTTTGCCGAGGAAACGGTGAAGCCTCTGTACGGATTGTTGAAGGAAATCGTGCCGGACGCGGTTGCGCCTTTATTGACTCAGCTGGAACTGAACGAAGCGAAACATCGCGCGTTGATTCAAGAGAGAACATGTAAAGTATCGAATACCACCGTTGGTAGTAATGGTGCGTGAGAGATGTAGCACATTTTATCTATTTTTTGTGTTGTTCGAAATGACAACTTGTATTCTAAATCTAATTCAAAGTTTACACGCAAAATCACTTTTCTTTCGCGGGATGGTTTCTAATTTTTCTCACGCGCGTTTGGTTCGGGTCAAAGCCGCCTTCTTTCGCACCAAACACGCTCCACTCTGGCGTTTTACGTATGTAATCCTTCGCTTCGAACGGTTCTCCTTTGGCGACTAGGTCTTGGAATTTTTCATAATCAATCCACGTGTGCCATTCTCCGTCGATTTTATAATCTTTCGTTCTCGCGAGTAAGACGCAACACGAGTGACTGTGTTCGCACGCGAGCTCGTACGAGGAAGCGCCTTTTTCTTCTTGCTCTATGTTTGTTAATCGACAAATTTCTTGGGAGAATTTCACGACGTCTTCGTGATACGGGACGTTCTTCATCGTCAACGCGCTCGCGCTCTTATCGCTCGAGCCACAATACGTCACGCCTTTAATCTCTATGAAATCTGGCTCGCCGAGTTTCACCAATTTCGCGTACTCTTCGGCTTCGGCTAAGTTCCAACCGGCAACTAAAGTCAATCTGTATACTGTTCTCTGCGGTTTCGTTTTCAAGCTACTCAAAGAACCTACGAATCTATCCCAATAATCGCTATGTAACGGACGATCGATCGCCTTCAACGTCTCCGGCGTCGCCGCGTCTACAGAGACGTACAACTGCGTGATTGGCGGTAAATCTTCGATGGCTTTGGGAAACTGCGCGTTGGTGACTAGGAAAGTGGATATGCGCTTCTCGTGGAGTATCCCAACGAATTTCCCGATTTCTGGATACATGATTGGTTCCCCGACGAGCGACAATGCGCAGTGTCTCGGATCCATACCTTCTTGCAACTTTGCCTCGGTGACTCCAGGTACGCCGCGCATTTCGTTGATCATTTTGCGATGTTGCCCCAACGCATCGTTAACGATATCCTCCGCGGGATTCATCTCCCACTTCCACTCTTTCCCAACCGGGTTCGTGTGATGTCGCCAGCAAAACACGCATTTATTCGCGCACGCCAACGAAGGCGTAGTTTCCATACATCGGTGAGATTCAATCCCGTAAAACGCGTGTTTGTAGCACCCACCTCGACCTCTCAGCATCGCTTTTGTCCATCTGCATAATTTTACACCCGAATGCGTCCCGAGAATTTTGTAACCTTGCTTTGTCAACGCCTTGCGAAGCTTTGGCGTGACCATTTCCGGTTTCGGCGCGTTTGGGTCTCTCGCGCTTCCGTCATCGCCCCCCACGTCTTCCACGTCCATATCATCCTCAGATCCGGAAAAGTAACTTTCGGTATCCGATCGATCCCCTTCTTCTTCTTCTTCTTCTTCTTCTTTTTCTTCGTCGTCGTCGCCCGTGTTGGCTTCTTTCTTAATCCTTCTCTTTTCCTTCGCCGGAACCGCCGCCGCCGGAAGCACTCTCCCTTTCACCTTCTCCGTCCACTTCGCAAACTGCACCTTCATCTCCACCTCGCTGCTTTCGTCCCCGTCAAATTTCCTTAAAATTCTCTCCGCGCCCATCCTCGCGAAGTGCTTATCGATCATTCTCGCCGCTCGATTAAAGTTCTCCTCGTATTGCGAATCGCCGACGCCAAACACGCAAAATTTCAACTCTTTCAAGTACGACCACCCGGCGCGTTCGTCGTACGCCTGTTCCTCCGCCCACTTCATGAAATGTTTCGCGTCGCTGGCAATTTCACCTCCAGTCGTCGTCGAGACGACAAAAATCGCCCGTTTCAAAACCTTCCCGTTTCTCTCTTTCCCGTGTTTCCCCGTTTTATCGTCCGACTCGTCGTTTCCTCCTTCGTTCGCGAACGTCTTCTCCGGTTCGAGCACGTCGCTCAAATCGATAACCATCGCGTCTAAATCGGCGCCCAGTTGTTGCGCGAGAGATCTCGCGTTTCCCGACGCGCTCGCGTAAAATATTCTCGTGTCTTCGTTCGCATCATCGTAATCTTCGTTTTTTTCGCCTCCTCGTTCTTCGCTCTTCTTTTTGTTGCTTCCTCGGTTCGTCGTCGTCGCTCCTTCTTTCTCGCGATGATGAGGAAGTCGAGTCGTCGTCGAGCCGCCGCCTGAGAAGAAAAACGTTTTCCTCCTCTTCTTCAGTTCGTTGAAGAGGACGATCCCGGTCGAAGCGACGAGGAGAACTTTCGCGCAGTCCGAGAAGACGGAGAGGAGCGACGATTTATTTCCTCCTCTTTCTCCTCCTCCTCCCATCATCGCGCCGCGATTATTTGAGACGCGTTTGTTAAAACGAGAGAGGTGTGCGAGAAGCGCTTTATTATTATTTGTTTTATTAAAAAAAATGGCGCGAAGACAACACGAAAAGCCTCACCACAAACAAAATTCCGCTTTTTATTTTTTTTTTTTCTCCCAAAAATACGCAGAGACACACACGCACAGGAGCAAAACTTCGAAGACTTTCTTTCGGTTGGAAAAGAAACGACACGCATCAGTTCTTCCAGTTCCTTTCACTTACCAGTATTTGAATACAATTTAACGTGTGGGGGGGTGCAGGGAAAAATTTAGAGCACAGACCCAGGAAAATTTTACTTCTGTCTTTGTAAAGAAACAATTTACACACTTACACGCACGAAAAAACGAACAACAGAGACGAACGACGAGAAGAGAGCGAAAAAAAAGGAAAAAAAACGAAAGAGAGAGAGAGACAGCACCCCACAAAAAAAAAAAGAAGAAAAAAAAAAAGAAGAAATATGCACGGCGCTCGACAGTCGGACGTGTTCTTCGGCGAGCGCGAGAGCGGCCAGGACGCGCGCGCGTCGAACGCGACGGCGGTGCAAGCGGTCGCGAACATCGTGAAGAGCAGTTTAGGTCCGGTTGGCTTGGACAAGGTATACTTTTGCTTGCGCGTGTTTTTTATTTTTTAAAAGGATTTGTCTCTCTCTTGCGTTTTGGAAGGAAAAAGTCAACGGCGATCATCGTTTCTTGTTCTTCTTGTTGTTGTTCTTGTTGTTGTTCTTCTTCTTCTAAACGCTTTTCTTTTGTTTCGAACGGGATCGACTTTGTGCGCGCGCCTACTGACGAACGTCCTCTCTTTCTCGCGCGCGCGTTGTCTTCTGTATTCTGCCACTGAACAGATGCTCGTTGACGATATCGGCGACGTGACGATAACGAACGACGGCGCGACGATTTTGAAACTTTTGGAGGTGGAACATCCGGCGGCGAAGATTCTGGTCGAACTCGCCGAGTTGCAAGACCGGGAGGTTGGCGACGGGACCACGTCCGTGGTCGTGTTAGCCGCGGAGTTGTTGAGAAGAGGGAACGATTTAGTGAGACAAAAGATTCATCCCACGTCGGTGATTGCGGGGTATCGATTGGCGGCGAAGGAGTGCGTGAAGTACTGCGAGAAGCACATGTCGAGAAAGGTGGAAGAGTTGGGCGTGGAAACGATTAAGAACGTGGCAAAGACGAGCATGAGCTCGAAGATTGTCGGTATGGATTCAGATTTCTTTGCCGGTTTAGTCGTGAGCGCGTGCGAGAAAGTAAAGACGTTCGACGATATGGGCGACGTGAAGTATCCGATAAATCGAGTGAACATTTTAAAGGCGCACGGGAAATCGGCTAAAGAGAGCGAGGTTTTAGACGGATACGCTTTGAATTTAGGTCGGTCGGCGCAAGGTATGCCGACGCACATATCGAACGCGAAAATTGCGTGCTTGGATTTCAACTTACAAAAGACGAAAATGTTGTTTGGGATTCAAGTTTTAGTCAACGATCCGAAAGAGTTGGAAAGAATTAGAGAAGAAGAGTCGGCAATCACCGCGAGACGGATTCAGATGGTTTTGGATGCTGGTGCGAATGTCGTATTGTGTACAAAAGGTATCGATGATATGGCGTTGAAGTATTTCGTAGAAGCCGGGGTGATTGCCTGTCGACGCGTGCCGAAAGATGATTTGAAGAGAGTAGCGCGAGCAACGGGCGCGCAAGTGTTGAGCTCGTTGTCAGACATGGACGGAAACGAATCCTTCGACCCGTCGCATTTAGGAGAAGCGAAAGAAGTGTACGAAACGAGAGTGAGCGACGATGAGATGATTATAATCAAAGACTGCAAATCCTCCGAGGCGTGCACCATGCTCTTGAGAGGGGCCAATGATTATTTCTTGGACGAAATCGATCGGTCCTTACACGACGCTTTGTGCGTCGTCAAACGTTGCTTAGAATCTGGTTCGGTCGTCCCGGGAGGTGGGGCCGTCGAATCTGCGTTATCTGTCCACCTCGAACAAAAATCAGTCTCGTTGGGTTCGCGCGAGCAACTCGCCGTCGCCGAGTTCGCCGAGGCGTTGTTATGCGTCCCGAAAACCTTAGCCGTCAACGCAGCCAAGGATTCCACCGATTTGGTCGCAAAATTACGAGCGTACCACTTCGCCTCCCAATCTGGCAAGGAAGAAGACAAACACTACGCAGCTTACGGATTAGATTTGCACAAAGGCGAGTTGAGAGACAACGTCGCCGCGGGTGTCCTCGAACCGACGATGAGTAAGTGCAAAACGTTCAAATTCGCCACGGAAGCCGCGATTACGATTTTAAGAATCGACGATATGATTAAACTGGACAAAGAAGAAGGCGACGGGAGAGATGGGTTTTAGACAAACTGAGAGATTGAGAGAGAGAGAGAGAGAGAGAGAGAGAGAGAGAGAGAGAGAGAGAGAGAGCG
>Ga0255768_10002753_pt1 | contig 17610 bp, 20 predicted proteins | sample 071ome_33_FD_179983 | JGI IMG/M metagenome (GOLD analysis project Ga0255768, IMG submission 179983) | Coastal salt marsh microbial communities from the Groves Creek Marsh, Skidaway Island, Georgia - 071412AT metaG (version 2) | ecosystem: Environmental > Aquatic > Marine > Intertidal zone >...
ACTGGTGCATGTAGTCAACAACAATATTCAAAGCAGAGACCACCTTAACGGGTGGTTTTTGTGTTTCTAAAGGGAGAGATAGATGATCTATAAAATTACTACAAAAGAGAAAATTGTTTATGATGTAATTGCTGACTCAGAAGATGAAGCAAGAACAAAATTTCATAACGATGATTTTGATTTTGCAATAGTTGAATCAATGAGAATCGAGAGAATTGAAGAAGAGCATGACTGAGATGAAGAGAGTATTATTTAGAGATAAACCAAAGCAACAGGTTATAGAGAGTTTAGTTAAATCATTCTTTGTTGATAATCCTAAAGTGGAGAAAGCAGTGATCAGTTTGAAAGAAGATAGAATGAATAGAAGTCAGAGACAGAATGCTTTACTTTGGATGTGGTATAAAGTCATTGGAGATGAGACAGGATATACTCAACACGCTATGCACGATGTATTGAGAGATCAGTTCTTAGGTTATAGAGAAGTCAAGAAAAAAGATGGATCAGTTCTAAAAGTTTTAAAGTCTACTACTGAGTTAAATGTTGATCAGATGAAAGACTACTTAAATGAAATTGATATGTTTGCTAGAGAGTGGGGTATCATGTTACCAATGCCTGAAGATTTATATTACGAATCTATGGGGATAAAGAAATAGAATGAGTATAGACGCAGTCAAAGTTGATATAGATGAAGAGGACGATTTTAAATCGCTCTACATTTGTGCTTTGATGATGATGTCAGGTGATAGTGAAGAAGGATTATTAATTGCTCATTCTGAGTGTGTATCAATGAGAGATCAAATGCATTTCATAGATGATGAAACAGACGATCCAACTCTAGGGAGTATTCACTAATGAAAAATGGTAGACCAAGTAAATATAACGAGAGAACAATTCCATTAACAATTGACTATATAAAAAACTATGAAGATTTCGGAGATGCATTTCCTTCAATAGAAGGTTTATGTATGATCCTTGGTGTAGGAAGATCAACTATTTATGATTGGGAAAATGATCCAGAAAAAGAGGAGTTTTCGGACACATTAGAAGCACTGAGAATATCTAGCATCAGAGTATTGATGAATAGAGGACTAAAGAATGAGATAAATCCAATGATTACTAAGTTAGCACTGGGTAACTATGGAATAACAGAAAAGTCTCAAACAGACTTAATTTCGAGCGACCAGAGTTTCATTCCAAATATCATTGAATTAGTTCCTGCTCCATTCCCTGAAAACTTCTTAGAAGATGCAGAAGCAAAATAGTCAACAGGTAGTTGTTCCACCTAAGATCTATGAACTCTTTAATGAGAAGGCAAGATATAGATTGTGTTACGGGGGGAGAGGATCAGGAAAGACTAGATCATTTGCTATGATGTCTGCTGTTAAAGGAATGCAATTAGCAGAAGCAGGTGTTCATGGCACTATCTTGTGTGTTAGAGAGTTTATGAACTCATTAGCAGAGTCATCTTTTCAAGAAATAAAGACTGTCATCGAAACTACTCCATATTTGGACGATTATTACGAATGTGGGGATAGATACATAAAAACTAAAAACGGCAGAGTTACATACAGTTTTGCAGGTCTGAGACGCAATCTTGACTCAATAAAGTCTAAATCAAGAATATTAATAGCGTGGGCGGATGAAGCAGAGCAAATTTCGGATGTGGCATGGATGAAGTTGATCCCCAGTATCCGTGAAGAAAACGAGTTCTTTGGATCATCAGAGATATGGGTGACATGGAATCCAGAAAACAAATGGTCAGCAACTCATCAGAGATTTAGAGAGAATCCACCAAGAGGTGCTAAGATCTGTCAGATGAACTACAGAGACAACCCATTCTTTCCAAAAGTTCTTAATCAAGAGAGACTATCAGACAAAGAGAACAGACCAGAACTTTATGATCACATATGGGAAGGTGATTTCTTAACATTCAGCGAAGGTTCTTACTATGGTGTTGAGATGAGAAAGATGAGAGAGGAAGAGAGGATCAAAGAGGTCAGATACAATCCTGCAGTGGGAGTGATCACATCATGGGACTTAGGTATTGGAGATTCTACATCAATTACCTTTGCTCAATTCATTGCAACAGAAGTGCATATCATTGATTACTACGAGGCATCAGGTGTTGGACTTGATCACTATGTCAAAGTGCTACAGGATAAAGGTTATGTCTATGACAAACATATTCTCCCTCATGATGTAAGAGTCAAGGAACTAGGAACAGGGATGTCCAGATTAGAGACATTAGCAAATCTAGGAATCAGAGATGTAGAGATTGCACCCATGCTCTCGATTGATGATGGCATACAAGCAGTTAGATCTATGCTAACCAGAACATGGATGGATAAAGAAAAAACTGACAAATTGATTGATTGTTTGGTAAACTATTCAAGAGATTACGACGATACCAACAAGGTATTCAGACTAAGACCTCGACATGATTGGGCATCACATGGTGCAGATAGTATGAGGTATTTAGCAATCGGATACCGACCAAATACATCTGACTGGAGTGAACCCATAAGAAGGAATTTAGCAGGTGTTGTTTAATGGCAGAAAGTATATTTGATCTAATCTACGGAACAGACAGATTCAAAAAACCACAGACAGGATTAATGTCATCGTTCGATGATACTGACTATGGTGATCTAACAGCACAACCAGAAAAAGATTATCTTCAAGGAATGAAAACAAGAGACAAGATTGCTCTCTTAACTTCTCCATATCCAGTAGTAGGTGGCATTACTGGAACATATGCTGATGCTATGAACATGATCGAGAACCCAGAAGAAAGAACTCTATTAAACGCAGGTCTCATGGCATTGAACTGGATACCAACTGGTAGAGGTGCTAGAGAAAGTATGCGTATGGCAGATGATAGTTACAGAGTTCAACACCAAGTTGCTAACCCTAAAGACTATCCAGATGAATCAATTAGATTAGACGATTTAACTAAAAGCATCACTGGAGAAGAAGCAGGATACCCTGCTGATTTTTATACTCCAAGAGGACAACAAATATACGCACCTTCACAAAGATTTGATGATGACATATATGGAATGGCAAATAACGAAAGTTACAACGCAATTCTAAAAGCAAAAAATAATCCTGATGCAACAGTAACGATCTATAGAGGTGTGCCTAAAGGTGTTGATAAGATTAACGAAGGAGACTGGGTTTCATTATCTCCTACATATGCAAGAGAACATGCATCAACTGGATATGGTAGATCAGGTGATGAAGCAGGTGAGGTCATATCGCAAGAAGTTAAAGTAAAAGATATATACTGGGGCGGTGATGATGTTAATGAGTTTGGATACTTTCCTCAAAAAACAACCAAACCTAAAGAGTCAGGCATATTAGAAAACATCACTACTAAGAATGCAGACAAATCAGATGATGCATATCAAATGACTTACTGGCAAAACGATGGTAAGTATGGTGATGCTTTGGATAATAGGAATCTTCCAAATGATGGTGAAATTTATTTAGGTGCGTATGGTAGACAGACAAAAGACTTTATCTTAGTTGATGGTGGAAAAAATCAAAGTCAGAAAGCAAAAATGAGAAAAGACGATTATCAAGATGAAGAAATCTTCTACACTATTTATGACAAAAAGACTAAGAAACCAGTAGGCACAACAAAACTTGTAGAGCAAGATGTAGATGGAAGAAGAACAATTACTGGTTTAGTTGATATTAAAATTAATGATCAGAATCAGGGAATAGGTAAGAAGTTTATAGATAACCTTAAACAATCAGCAAAAGCAGATCCATATAGTGTAGCACCAGAATTTAAAGTATTTGATGTTAAAGAAGATGCAGTAGGTTTTTGGGAAAAAGTAGGTGCTAAAGACTTTTATGAAAGAGGTGAACTTGGTGGAACATATGGTATTAAAAGTGCAAATGCAGGAGAATATACACAAGATATTCCTAAAGGATTTAAACCTAAAAAAGTTACTAAAGATCACAAAGGACAAATAAACACAATACTTGAATTTGGTGATGATGCTGTAGATACATCTAAGGGATTACTTGGTAATGTAGGTTCTAAAAGCGTTAAAAATCTAGACAACTTTAAAGAACTAAAATCAGGTGACACAGTCACAACTTATCACGCATCACCCTCAAAAGAAATAGAAGGTGGCAAGTTTGATTTAAGTAAAGAGAATTTACATGGTGGAACAGGACTTCCAAAGGGAGTGCATTCAGCACCACAAATCGAGAATGATTTTACTAATCTAAAAGAGTTCGGTGACAATGTATTTGAACTAGAGACCAAAGTAGGAAATCTATTTGACTATGGCAATCCAGATCCTAAATTGATCAAGAAGATGCAAGACTCAGTTGATGAACTATTTCCTAAAGCAAGTGCATCACATAAACAGTTCTTGAAAGATAAACTTAAAAATGGCAGTTTTACACCTAGTGAATTTAATGAGGACTTCTTTAAACATCATGGAATTGACACCATTAAAGATGGTTTTGAGAGGATAATTAGTCTCAATCCTGACAATGTTAAAGTTGTTAAAAAAGTAAGGTAGAATAGCACTATGTATCAAACACAAAACCCTAATCCAACACCACAGTCAGAACTACTTGATTATGACTATTTTATGATGCCTAGAGAGTCTATGTATCAAGCAGGTGGATTACATCCAATAGATCCTAGAACATTACAACTAGATGCAATAAGAAGAGCAGGACAACCAGATGGTTATGCAACGAACTTACCCGACATGAATCAATTTGTAATGACTAAAGAAGATGGCAGTCTTATGCTAGATGTCAGAGGTTATGAAGATGCCTTAAGACCAACTAGAGAAGAAGGTGACAGAAAAGATGATGAGGGTTTACTAAGTAGGTTTTAATTATGGCAACAATAACTAATTACTCTAATTTACAAACAACGATAGCAGACTTCCTAAACAGGGATGATCTGACTTCTGTGATACCAACATTCATACAGTTAGCAGAAGCACAAATAAACAGAGATTTACGCCATTGGAAGATGGAAGTAAGAGCAAGTGGTCAACAAACAGCAGGTGACGAGTGGATGCAAATCCCTGCCGACTGGATAGAGACTATTCGCTTTAATATTTCCACTGGTGGCACAAGACCACTCGATCTAATATCTAGAGCAAGTATGCAAGATAAAAGAGCAGGAAACGAAGATATGAGTGGCACACCAAGATATTATGCACATGCAGATAGTCAATTTGAGTTGTATCCAACTCCAAACGAAACAACAGACACAGAACTGCTATATTTCGCCAAAATTGATACTTTATCTGATAGCAATACAACGAATTGGTTACTCGAAGATGCACCTGATGTGTATTTATATGGAGCGTTGTTACATTCAGCACCATATCTTTCAGAGGATCAAAGGGTGGGAGTATGGGCACAGATGTATTCTGCATCTATCTCTCAGTTAAATGTGAAGTCAGAACAGTCCAGAATGAGTGGATCAGGTCTGACAGTTAAAATAAGGGGAATGGGATGAGTTTTTCAAACTATTTAGAAACAGAAATACTGGATCATGTATTCAGTGGAAACGCATATACCGCACCTTCTACATTGTATTTATCTCTACACACTGCGAATCCTGATGAGGATGGTTCAGGTACAGAGGTTTCTACATCAGGAACTGCGTATGCAAGAACAACAATTACATTCACAACATCTGGTAACACAGCATCGAATAGTGCGGCAGTAGAATTTGCAACTGCAACTGCTAACTTTGGTACTGTTACACATGTAGGTGTTTGGGATGCTTCAACAAGTGGTAATCTGCTATGTTATGCCGCACTATCTTCATCTAAGACGATTGAGACTGGTGATGTATTTAGAGTACCATCTGGTGACTTAGACATTACACTAGACTAATAGTAAATAATGCCAGTAGATAGAATAGGTTACGGATACGGCACTTATAGTGACGGAGACTTCGGTACAGAAGGTGTAACTCACGAAAGTGGTGCATTATCTGTTTCTGCATCATCTACTGTAACTGCTGAAGGTGGCACATCTAAATTTAGTGATGCCTCAACTTCAGTAACATCTTCTTTTACTTCAAATGGTGTTAGATACAGAGAAGCAAGTGCTACAGTAACTGCCTCTGCATCAATTACATCAAGTGGTGAAGGTGTAATCATTGAGAGAACGGATGAGTTTTCTTATGGTATGGGTTTGTATGGTTACAATGAATATACTCAAGGTGACCTACAGATTACAATCTCTGCAACATCAAGCACATCTTGTAATTCAAGGCGTGTTCCAGAAGGTAGTGCTTTAGGTAATGGTCAATCAACAACTTCTGTAGATTCGACAACTAATGGTAGTAGGATCAGAAATGTTAGTGCGACAGTATCAAGTTCAGCAACAACTTCTTCTTCAATAGAAAGAGTTAGAGAACAATCCTCAAGTGTATCTTCTAGTTCAACTACAACTGCAAATGGTCAAGGAACATTCCAACCAACTGCAACACCTAGTGCAACAGCAACAGCAACAGCAAATAGTGTATTTGTTGTAAGTGTAAGTGCTACTTCTAATCCAAGTGCGACTGTTACACCAGTAATTGAGCGTGTTAGAGAACAATCTGCTATATCATCGGTTACAAATACCAACGCTACAATATTTGAAAGAGTTAGAGAAGATGATGCAACTGTAACTGCTACATCTAGCACAGCATCATCATCTATAAGTGATGGTGTAAGAGTTAGAGAAAGTGGTGCTATAGTAACTGTTGAAAACTCAAATGCAACTATTGGTGAACAAATTTACCAAAGTAATGCTACAGTTTCAGCAACTGCTACAGTAAGTTCAGCATCAACAAGAGTAAGGGAAAGTGGTGCAACAAGTTCTGTATCTTCAAGCACAGCATCAGCGTGTGAAAGAGTTAGAGAGCAACAGTCAAACCCACAAGCAAGTGCCACCATCACACCTGCTACAACAATAGAAAGAGTCAGAGAGGGAGATGCTAATCCTCAAGCAACTCTAAGTATTGTTGCAGACAGTGAAAAAATATATCAAGGTAGTGGTATTTCATCACCTACTTGTAGTACTACTGCAATCGGTGAAAGAATACATTTATCTGGTGGAACATCAGCAGTTCAATCTGCAATAGTTACGATTGGTCGAGAAAAATGGGAGCGTATAGCAAGAGTTTCGACCACATGGGAGACATTGGCGGCATGAGTTTAATACCTTTAAAATTACCTGCAGGAATATCCAGAAACGGAACAGATTTTGAAAATCAAGGCAGATGGCGTGATGCTAATTTAGTTAGATGGCACAACCAATCATTAAGACCTATCGGTGGTTGGACAGACAGAATAACAGCAGGAGCAACGATAACTGGCGTGACAAGAGGTATGATCGCATGGGTTGATAATTCTGACAACTCAAACTTAGCAGTTGGAACAGAATCAAATTTATATTACATTAATGAGGGTGGAACAGTATATGACATAACACCTTCAGGATTTACAAGTGGATCATCAACAGCATCAACCAACACTGGATATGGTGGTGGATATTATGGTGGCACATTATCATCTTCAGATACAGATTCATTGTATGGTCGTTCACAACCTTCAAGTGGCACATTCCAAGAAGTAACAACTTGGTCATTAGATAACTGGGGTGAATATTTATTAGGCATGACTGCTGATGATGGTGTTCTGTATGAGTGGACATTAAATACTGGAACAGTAGCACAAGCAGTAAGTAATGCACCAGTAGACAATAGAGCAATGTTTGTTACAGAAGAAAGATTTGTAATGCTATTAGGTGCAGGTGGCAATCCTAGAAAAGTTCAGTGGTGTAACCAAGAAGATAACACAGACTGGACTGCATCAGATACAAACCAAGCAGGTGACTTTGAATTACAGACCACAGGTGCAATTATGTGTGGTGCTAGACTTAAGGGTAGAGGAATCATTCTTACAGATAATGATGCTCATACAGTGACTTATCAAGGTGCGCCGTTTGTGTATGGTTTTCAAAGAGTTGGAACAGCATGTGGTGTAGCATCTAGAAAAACATTAGTTGCAGTTGACGAAGGTGCATTCTGGATGGGTAAGAAAGCATTCTTTATGTTTGATGGATCTGTAGCAAAAGAATTACCTTGTGAAGTATCAGACTATGTATTTGATGACATAAACGAGGATCAGATTACAAAATCATTTGCAGTTCATAATTCTGCATATGGCGAAATATGGTGGTTTTACCCTTCTGAGGGTTCGACAGAGGTTAACAAGTATGTTGCCTTTGATTACAAAGAAAACCACTGGGAAATCGGAAATATGGAACGCACAGCAGGTATTGACAGTGGTGTATTTAGACATCCTATCTGGATTGACGCATCTAACAACTTATACAACCATGAAGATGGATATACACATGGTGGAGAGACTCCATTTGTAGAATCAGCACCTATATCAATCGGTAATGGTGATCAAGTCATGAAAGTCAATAAACTAATTCCTGATGAATTAACACAGGGAGAGGTAAAAGTTCGATTTAAGACGAGATTTTATCCAAATGATACTGAGACTACCCATGACCTATTAACGATGGGAAATCCTGTATCTACGAGATTTACAGGCAGACAAATCCGTATGCGAATAGAAGGTAACGGAAATAACAACTGGCGTGTTGGTGTGATGCGAATAGAAGCAACAGCAGGTGGGGGAAGATGAACCTAAACAGTCCACCACCACCACTAGGTGAGTTCTGGAAGAACTGGGGTGAATCCCTTAATAACTGGTTAATTACTAGCAAAGATAAACTATCTAACTGGATCAGTGGTGATTCTGCTTATCAAGATGGTTTGATCATGTGGAGAAGAAGTGATGATAAAGTCATTGTATCTTATGATGGTGCATGGCATCCTCTATCAGAAGGTGGTGGCACTAATCAAGGCAGTTATGCTATGTTCTATGATACTACTAATCAAACTGCTACGGATGTCGATACAGCATATGCCATTACTTGGAATAGCACTGCTTATAGTAATAACATTTCAATCGATGGGACAGATTCTTCCAAATTAAATTTTGCAAAGAGTGGCACATATCATATTGTGTTCTCAGCAACTATACATAGTGAAAATGCTAGTAGTAAAAACATATATTTCTTTCCTAGAATAGATGGGGTAGACATAGATGGATCTACAATGATGCATACACTAGATAATAACAACAATCGTAAAGTAATCACTAGGGGTGGAATGTTCCAAATTACAGCAGGAAGTTATTTACAAGCAATGTGGTCAACAAGTGACACAGATCTAGATATACATGGTCTTACAGGACTTAGTTTTGCACCAGACATACCTTCTGCTACAATAACGATTATGGAAGTAACAACATCATGATAGCAGACGAATTAATAAGATGTAGGAAGTGGATTGAGAAGGCACTCGACAAGGGTGGAAATACTCATGAATTTAAAGACATCTGTGAAGGCGTTTTAAGTGGTCATATGCAACTATGGGCAGGTGAAAAAGGGTGTGCAGTAACAGAGATTGTAGTGTATCCTAATAAGAAGGTTTTTCATGTGTTTCTTGCAGGTGGAAAGATGCAACAAATCACTGATATGCATGATGATGCTGTAAAATGGGCAAAAGAGCAAGGTTGCGAGGGTATGACACTATCTGGTCGCAAGGGATGGCAAAAAATTTTAGGTGAGCGTGGATGGAAACCTCACCAGTTAGTATTAGCAAAGGAGTTTTGATATGAGTGGTGGTAAAGGTGGTAGCAAGACTGCAACAACACAAGTGCCTGATTGGATCAAAGAACCTACTATCAGAAACATAGAAAGAGCAGAACAAGTTCAAGATATTGGTTATAGACCATATTATGGCGCTGATATCGCAGGTTTTAGTCCTATGGAACAACAGGCAATGCAGAACACAGTAGGACAAGCACAAGCGTTTGGCATGGCACCGCAAGGTATGGATGCAATGGCAGGGATGCCACAGACACAAGCATACGACATTGGTGGTGGTCAAACTATACAGGGTTATTCAGCAGGTGGTCTATATGATCAAGCACTTGCAGAAACACAAGCAAGAAACCCAGAGTTCCAAAAACGCTATGATGAATTGTTCTTTCCAACGGAGAATACATAATGGCAGGGGCAGGAAATGTAAACACAGCATCAGCACAAGCACTACAAGGTGCAGGTATGGGTACTGCTCAAGGGATGACATACCTACCAAGAATGGTTGCAAAACCAGCGGCACCATATTATGGTGGTCAAGCACAACAAGTGGGAACTGGTGGTACAACCCCACAAGTTCAAGCAGGTCAGTTAGCAAACACAAACTTAGCACAATATCAAAACCCATATACACAGCAAGTTATTGATGCACAAGCACAAGATGTATTAAGAAATGCACAGTTAGGACTTAATCAATTAAGTGGACAAGCACAAAAGGCGGGTGCATTTGGTGGTTCAAGACATGGTATTGCAATGGGTGAAATCGGCAGAAATGTGGCACAGACATTAGGTCAACAATCTGCACAGTTAAGACAAGCAGGATTCAACCAAGCACAACAAATGGCACAGCAAGATATTGCTACTAGAATGCAAGGAAGTTTGGCAAATCAACAAGCAGCGGCAAATGATTTATCAAGACAACTTCAAGCACAAGGTATGAACCAACAAGCGGCAGAGAATCAAGCACAGAGAATGTTACAAGCATCAACTACTGGTTCTCAATTAGGTATGCAAGGTGCATTAGCAAATCAACAAGCAGGTCTACAAGGTGCACAATTAAGATTAGGGGCGGCAAATCAATTAGGTCAATTAGGTAACTTAGGATTTGGTATAGGTCAACAAATCAATCAAAACTTACAACAGCAAGGTGCAATGCAAAGAGCATTACAACAGCAACTTATCGATCAAGCACAAAACAGATTTGCACAATATACTCAATATCCTCAATCTACTATTGGATACTTGTCACAAGCACTGGGTGCGGCACCTAATGTAAGCAGTACAACTAATACAAGACAACCGGGATTATTTGATTATCTAACTCTTGGTGCAACTGCTATGGGGGGCATGGGTAAATAATGGCAGTAGATAACAGAAACGCTGTAGAAAAATTTTTAGGGTATAACCCTGATGCAGGTTTTATGGAATCTGGTTCTGGAAGCAGAATCTTTGCTAATATGATGTATGCACCACTAGGTGTTTTAGATTTTGCTCAACAGGTTGCTGAACCTGAAAATAGAAATCCATATGGTTTAGTAGCAAATGTTATGGGCAAACAGTCATTTGGTGATGCTATGTCAGGTATTGGTGACAAAATGACAAACAGACTGACAAACAACTACAACAAACTAGAAAAAAAATTAAGTGGTTTTGGGAACAAACTAGGTAATCTAGGTTTTGGTGATTTTAGTAATCCACTAGGTATTAATAATAATGATTTTGGTGGTTATGGATCAAATATGCAAGGTGGTCTAGGTGGCAACACAGGTTTCTTTGGTTTTGGTGCAACTGATCCAACTTCAATGGCATTAGATGAAATTGGTTCAGGTTATGGTGGATATGACACACCTTCATGGACAGGTGCAGGTCTAGATGCTTGGGATGAAGCAAATAGTGATTATGGCGATTATGGTGGCGACTATGGTGGTGATACTGGATTTGGTGGTTTCGACTATAGTGGTGGTGACGATGGAGAATATGACTAATGGCAAGTTTACTAGATCTAATTAGAAAACAAATTACAGGTGAAATGTCTGATGCATATCTAGGTAATCCAGAATATCTTGGAACTAGCAGAAACAGAATAGACAATTTAGTAAGTCCTCAATCAGTTAGGAATTTACCTGCATATATGAATGTTGCTGTAAATCAAAGTCCAAGAAGTGCTAATTATGTTGCTCCTAACCCACAAAACATTGGTATTTTGTCTGGTATGGGTGACCAATTAAATGCTATGTCTAATACTCAAAGAATGATGGAACAGAATTATGATCTAGATCCTAGTATTCCATATAGCAATAATTTACAAGGTCAAGGAAATCCATACAACCCTATCAGAAATAGACAAGAAGATGTAATTAATCCTGCTGATGACTTTACTTTGTATCAGGACAATTTAAGAACACCAAAAGTAACTAGAGACTTTGAGCGTGATACGATGGAAGATACGCTTAGAGACAACACAATGCAAAATCTAAACCAATATCAAAGAGATATGGCAGAGATTGATGCAGCGGCAGACCAAGTTCGTATGATGGAAGAAAACAACGAATTAGATCCTGCACAACAGTTCTTAGGTGCATTACCTACTGATGATGATTTACTAACAGATGAATTTAAACAAGGTTTTGGAAAAGTAACAGAAGAAGGCGAATCAAAACCTAAAAATATTGAAGAAGCACTAATAAAACAATACGAAAAAGAATCAGAAGGCATATTAGGTGTTGACAGTGATACTTGGTTAAATCTTGCAACTGCATTTAATACAATGCGTTTAGATCCTGATGATTCACTAATAACAGCAATTAAGTCTATTAGAGAGAGTAAAAAGAACAAAAATTCTAGACAAGCAATTATTGGACAGATGGAAGGATATAAAAATGCTGTTCAAAATCCAGAACAAAAAGCACGACTTGAAGCACTTATTAAAATTGCTAAAGCAGGATATGGTGATCCAGAACAGTTAGTAGATAAAGCATTTAAAGTATTCCAACCTTATAACGATATTTTCCTTGAAAAGAATGCAACTGAAATCTTTAAGAAGAGTGAACAATATAGAGAAGGAAAGAATGCAATCATAGGTTCAATTGAAAGAGAAAACGACATTAACGACATTCTTTCTGATCCTAACACTAAAACAGGTTTTGGTGCTGAGTTCTTTAAAGATTTAAACAGAATGTTTGCTTTCTTTGGAAGTGAAGAAGCAAGAAAGAAAGCAACCACTCTAGAACAATTAGATGCATTATTAGGTTCACAAGTATTTAGTGCTATTAAAGATTTAGGTATTGGTGCTAGAGGTCTTGATACTCCTGCTGAAAGAGAGTTCTTAAGACAGGTAATGACTGGAACAATTAATCAAAATGAGACAACATTAAGAGCGTTATCTTGGTTAAGAAAGAAATCTGCTATTAGAAGTGCAATGGCATACAACGATAAAGTTGATTCAGGTTTCTTTAAGAATTATGACCAAGCAATGGGAACTAAAACAGAAAAGATTGATATTGAAAAACTTGCAAGAGGATTTAATGCTCAAGGTGAAAATCCATACATTGAAGGTAAATCTTGGGATGGTAAGTTAGGTGGTGATGGCAAAAATCAACAAAAACGAAGTATCAAGGATATTAGAAACAGGAGTAAGTCATGATTGTAGTAATGGATGATGGAAGAGAATTAGAATTTCCTGATGACATGACAGATGAGCAACTTATTGCTTTTGCTGAACTATACAATCAAAAAGGTGGCAAATCACAATTTACGCAAGAAGGACAATCTGCTGTAGAACCTGAAGATGTATCGACAGCAGGTCTAGAGACTGGAACATGGGAAGGTCAGAAAGGTATGGCAAGAGAGTTTGCTGATATACCTACATTTGGTTTTGCTGAAGAAATAGAAGGTGCATTAAGACCTGATGCAACAATTGATGATATTAGAGCAGAAAAACAACAGTTTCAAATAGAAAATCCTAACCTAGCAACAGGTGTGAATCTAGCAGGTGCAGTAGCAATGCCAGTAGGTGCTATTAGATCAGGTGCAAAAAAAGTTGCTCCTAGATTCTTTGAGCGTGTCCAACAAATGACACCAACTAAAAAAGTCATGACTGAAGCAGGACTAGGTGGAACAGCATATGGTGTTGGCAGTGGTGAAGGTGGTATTGACGATTTAAGTGACAGAGCATCTAAAGGTCTTGAATATGGTGCATTATCTACAATTACATCAGGTCTTGGCACTAAGATGATAGAAAAACTTAGAAACATCAAACATGCTAAAAACCTTGCCTTAAACAAAGATAAGACAATTGCAAAATATAATGAAGATATTAAACAAACTTACGCTAAAGCAGATTTAGAAGCACCAATTACAAGTTCTACTATGGATGAAATGGAAGCAACAGTCAGAAGTAATGTAGGAATCATTGATGGCAAAGGTGTTCAAAAATCAGATATATACATTAAAGAAAATTTACCTAAAACTAACGCATTTCTAGACGATCTAGTATCTTATTCAAAAGAAGCAGGTAAAGATGGTAGAGCAATTACATGGGGTGAACTAGATAAACTTAGATCACAAGCATGGGAAGATTGGGCAACATTATCTAGATTTGATAGTAAAGATGCTAGAGAACTAGCAAATGCTATACATAACCTTGATAACTATATAGAATACCAATTTCCAAGCAAATCAGCATTTCTTAAAGAAGCAAGAGAATTGTGGAAAGAAAAGAAAGAAATTGAAATCCTTGATTCATTATTTAAATGGGCAGAAGAAGGTGCTACATCATCTGGTTCAGGTGGGAATGTAGTAAACAAATATCTACAAGCAATTGATAAAGTTATTGGAAGAAGTCCAGATGGAAGCACAAAACCATTAGCAAGATTTTTCTCTCCAGAAACATTAGCAGAAATGAAAGCATTTAAAGATAGTAATGGTGGTGGTAGATTCTTAAGATCACTATCTAAATTATCTCCTGATGGTAATGGTCTGATGTTAGCACTTAATGTTATTGGTGCTACTGTAGATCCTAAGACATTAGCAATCACCGCAGGTGCAAAAGGCGCACAAATGTTTACTGAAGGCAAAGTTAGAAGGGGTGCACAAACTTTGTTAAATAGAGCAAGTGATAGATATGCTCCACCACCACCACCAATAAATACAAAAGTTCCTTCAGCAATTGGTATTGCAACAGGTGGTCAAACTGGAGAAAATGTAGATACAGGACAAGGTATATTAAACCTATTAGATTTAGCAAACTCTACAATTAGGAGATAAAGATGGCATTACCTGAAAAGATGGATGAAGGTCAAATTCAAAACATTGCGAGTAGCGCTGTTGCAGATGCCATTGACTTCGTAGAATCAGAAATTGTTTCAGATAGACTTAAATCACAAAGATACTACGATGGTGAAGTAGACATTGGTGAAGAAGAAGGTCGTTCTAAGATTGTAGCGACAAAAGTAAGAGATACAGTAAGAGCAATCAAACCTTCACTTATGAGGGTTTTTCTTTCTACAGAAAACCCAGTTGAATATGTTCCTACAAGTGCAGAAGATGTTGCTATGTCAGAACAAGCAACTAAGTATGCTAATTATGTATTTCAAAAGAATAATGGTTACAGAATGCTTAATGATGCATTCCATGATGCATTAGTTAAAAAGACAGGAATATTAAAAGTCTATTGGGATGACTATGATGATGTCAAGATTTATGACTATGACAACCTAACAGAAGAAGAACTAACACTACTAATGAATGAAGATGGTGTTGAGATTCTTGAAAAGACAAAAGAAATGTCTATGGAGATTGACCAGTTTGGCATGGATGTCAAAGTGCCTAGAATCTCTGTAAAAATATCTAGAAGAACAGAAAAAGGCAAGATATGTATTGAGTCAGTTCCACCAGAAGAGTTTTATGTAAGTAGAGATGCAAGATCTATTGATAATGCTTACTGTGTTGCTCACAAGCGTGAAATGACTGTAGCAGAACTTGTCAATATGGGTTATGACTTTGAAGAGGTCTCTAATATGACTGGTTCTTCTGTAGACGACACTTTCTCAGAAGCAGAACAGTTTGAAAGAACAGGTTATGCAGAAATTGACGAAGAAGAAAGACTAGATCCTTCAATGAAACTAATTGAGGTTACTGAGTGCTACATGAAGATAGATGTATATGGCACTGGTCAACCTATGATGCATCGTATTGTATTAGCAGGTGGTAAAGATGAGTTATTAGATTACGAACCATTTGGAACACTACCATTTGCAGTATTTGAAATAGATCCTGAACCACATACATTCTTTGGTCGTTCTATTGCTGACTTAATTATGAATGATCAAGATTCTTCAACAGCAATGTTAAGAGGTATTCTTGATAATGTCGCTTTAACGAACAATCCTTCAATAGATGTAGTAGAAGGTCAGGTAAACATAGATGATGTCTTAAACAACGAAATTGGAGCGATTAGAAGGGTTAAGACACAAGGTGCTATACAAACTAATGCAGTTCCGTTTGTTGCAGGTCAAACATTATCAGCAGTTCAATATATGGACTTGCAGACAGAAGCAAAGACAGGAATTACAAAAGCATCAGTTGGACTTGATCCAGATGCATTACAGAATCAAACTGCAACAGGCGCACAACTTACAGCACAAGCAGGTGCAGGTCATGTAGAAGTCATGGCAAGAAACCTTGCTGAAGGTGGCATGAAGCAGTTATTTAAGTTACTTCTTGAGTTATTGGTAGAAAACAGTAACGAACAAGAAATGATGCGTTTAAACGGACAATTTATGCCTATTGATCCTAGGTCATGGAACACTGCTATGGATGTCTCTGTAAATGTTGGAATTGGCATGGGCAGAGAAGAACAAAAAGCAGCGGCATTGAATCAAGCATTAAATATACAAATGCAGATTTATCAAACATATGGCAATCAAAATGGCATGGTCTCACTATCGCAAATTAGAAACACTTTAGGTGATCTAATGGCACTTAATGGTGTTAGAAATGCTGATAGATACTTTACTCCAATCACTCCTGAGATGGAACAAATGATGATGCAACAACAAGCACAGCAACCACCTCAACCTACACCTGAACAAATTATTGCACAAGCACAAGTTCAGGCAGAGCAAATCAAAGCACAATCTAAAGCAGAAACAGATATGTTGAAAGCACAAATAGATGCGCAGAAGGCAATTGCTCTTGATGATAGAGAAAGAGATAAGATGGATCAACAACTAATTATTAAGGCGGCAGAGGTTTTAGGCAAACATGGAACTGCTGTTGATATAGAAAGAATTAAGCAGATGCAAAACGAACCCAGATACCCTGATGCAACTCCACAACAGGCAATTCAACAGGGTGGTTTCTAAATGAATAAAAAAGATAAGGCAAATGCTTTTAAAAGATTACTTAATGATGACACTTTTAAATTAGTGTTAGATGAAGTAAAGGGGGAACAAGTAGAAGTGTTTCTCAATCCCAACTCCAGTGGAGAGGAAAGAGATCAAGCACACTATCTAGTTGTTGCATTGAAATCCGTTGTAGATTATATGGATGGTGTTATCGCCAGTGATATAATAGATGATAGGAAAAAAACTTAATAGGGAGACAGCACCGATATGGAATCGACTGAAACTATTGAAAATAAACCTCTAAGTATAGAGGAAGCAGTATCTGGATTAATTAGTCCAGAACTAACTGGTGAAGCAACTGAAACTGTTGAGGAAGAAACTCAGGCAACAGAAGAAGAAACTATTGAAGCATCTGACGAGAATGCTGAAGTAGAAGAACTTACTGCTGAGTCCGATACCGAAGAGGTTGAAGCATCAGACGAAGTTGATGAAGAAGTCGAAGAGATTGAAGCATCAGCAGAGGATGAAATTGATA
>Ga0255768_10002756_pt1 | contig 17599 bp, 23 predicted proteins | sample 071ome_33_FD_179983 | JGI IMG/M metagenome (GOLD analysis project Ga0255768, IMG submission 179983) | Coastal salt marsh microbial communities from the Groves Creek Marsh, Skidaway Island, Georgia - 071412AT metaG (version 2) | ecosystem: Environmental > Aquatic > Marine > Intertidal zone >...
GTTAGTAAATAGGTTGCCCACCTTTTTTCTTCTTCTACAGCGTCATCATACATTTTATAAACTTCATCTTCTGTATCTTTAATTACATCTAACATTACTTTATCATTTTCATGTTCTTTATAATTGTTTATGATTCTTTGAGATACGGCCAAATGTTGAGATTCATCTCTTGCAATAAAAGATATAATCTTAGCAGAACCTTCTAATTGTTTTAATTCACCAAATGCAAAACTACATGCAAATGATACATAGAATCTTAAACCTTCCAATATGTTTACTGTACATAATGCCAGCCATAGTTTCTTTCTAAGTTCGTAATCATCAACTTTTTGACCTATCATTTTCTTGTGTCCTATTTCAAGTAAGTCATCATAAGCTTTTGTTACTGATTTTGCTCTTTGTTCTATTTTCTCATCTTCAATAATTGTATCAAAAATTTCTGAAGGGTCTGAATATAGATTTTTTATAATGTAAGTATATGACCTAGAGTGGATTGTTTCCATAAAATCCCATGTTATGATACATGATTCTAGTTCAGGTAGACTTACAAATGGTAAAAATGCAAGTGCTGGTCCTCTTCCTTGAACGCTATCTAACATAGTTTGATATTTTAAATTTGATGTAAAGATAAACTTATGTTCATCTCTTAAATCTTGATAGTCGTTTCTATCTTTTTGTAGAGATACTTCTTCTGGTCTCCAGAAATATCCTAATTGTTGTTGTGTTAGTTTATCAAAAATAGGATATTTGAAAGTATCATATCTTTGTACAGCCAAGTCTTCACCAAAAAACATAGGTTGTTTAGTAAAGTCTAACGATTTGGTTTTATTAAATACTCCTTTCATAGTGTCTCCTAGATAGTACAACTATCACAAACTTCTTCTTCTTGTTTTTCTGTTGTTTCTTTTACATTATCCTTCCAACCAAGAGGATGTGCTGGTTCATCTTCATCTTTTTTACTATCATATGTGTTTTGATAGTAAGATGTTTTCCAACCATATTTGTATGTAGTCAATAAGTCTTTTGCCATACTAGATATTGGCACTTGACCATCTTCAAAATTTTCTGGGTTATATGACCAGTTACCTGATATAGCCTGGTCAAAGTACTTTTGCATTACTGCAACGATATTTATATATCCAGAATTGTCTGGCATATCCCATAGTAAAGTGTAAAAATTCTTTAATGATTGATATTGTGGTACTACTTGTTTAAGTGGACCTTTTTTACTTTTCTTGATAGATAAGTAATCTCTTGGTGGTTCAATACCATTTGTTGCATTAGAAACTATACTAGAGGATTCAGACGGCATTTGAGCTGAGAGTGTGCTATGTCTGAGACCATGCTCTTTAATTTCATTACGGAGAGATTCCCAATCTAAAGATAGTTTACGATTTACAATCTCATCTACCTCTTTTTTGTAGGTATCAATCGGTAAAGTGCCGTCTGAATATTTGGTTCTGTCAAAGTACTCACATTTACCTTTTTCTTTTGCAAGTTGCAATGACGCTTTAAGTAAGTAATATTGAAAATGTTCTGTTAATTCATCCACTTCTTTGAAAGCTTCTTTATCATCATATTTTAAATGTACTTTAGCAAGATAGTGTGCAAGGCCAATATAACCAATACCTAAACTTCTTCTAGATTTGGTTGATACTTCAGCCGCTTTTACAGGATAGTCTTGTAGTTCTATTATTTCATCTAGAGCTCTTACTGCTAAATCACATAAACCTTCTAAATCTTCCAAGTATTGTATCTTACCTACATTAATTGCTGATAAAATACATAATGCAATTTCACCATCTCCATCTATATGGTCTAGTGGGTCTGTTGGTAAAGTAATTTCTTGACATAAGTTTGACATATAAACTCTATCTTTAAAACTAGAGTGAGTGTTACAATGGTCAATATTCATAATATAGATACGACCTGTTTCAGCTCTTTCTTTTAAAATACTCATGAATAAATCTTGAGCATTTAATTTCCTTTTCCAAACAGAGGTTTTTCTTTCTGCCTTTTCATATTCTTCATCAAATTTATCTGTACCCCAATGTTCATATAATTCAGGTACTTCGTGTGGTGAAAATAAAGTTATTTCTTCATTCTTAATAAATCTCTCATAGAATAATTTAGATAGTTGTATTGAGTAGTCTAGTTTTCGTACTCTGTTGTCATCACTACCTTTATTGTTTTTCAATACAATAATATCTTCTATTTCTTTATGCCATATTGGGAAGTGTACAGTTGCACTACCACCTCTTACACCATTTTGAGTACAACATTTAACTGTTGCTTCAAACTTTTTCAAGAAAGGAATTACGCCTGTATGTTGTACTTCACCACCTCTAATTTTAGAATTAATGCCTCTAATACGACCAGCGTTGATACCAATACCTGCCCTCTGAGCAACATATCTACCTATAGCCATATCAGATGTAAAGATAGAAGGTAAACTGTCTCCTGAATCAACCAGCACACAGGAAGCATACTGTCTGAGTGGTGTTCTCACACCTGCCATAACTGGTGTAGGTATGTTAATTAAGTGTTTACTGACTGCACGATAATACTTCTTAATATAAGTCATTCTTTTATCTTTTGGATAATCATGAAATATTGTGGCTGCAATCATCATGTACATAAATTGTGGTGTTTCAAAAACTTCACCTGTACTTCTATCTTGTACAAGGTATTTGTCTATGACTTGTCTAAGGCCAGCATATGTAAAATCATAATCTCTTTCGTGAACAATCCATTGTTCCATTCTATCAAAGTCTCTTTGTGTATACCAATTTAATAGTTCTTTATCATAAAGACCCATTTCTACACATTTTTTTGTATGTTCAAAAATATGTGGATGGTCCCAAAGTTTTCTGTTTAGTGATTTTCTTAGACTGAATAATAATAGTCTTGCAGCTACATATTGATAGTTTGGTTTTTCTAATGATATTAAATCAGCAGCTGACTTAATTAATATTTGTTGTATTTCTTCTGTTGATATGTTGTCATAGAATTGTAGACCACTATTCATTTCAACTTCTGATGGTGATACTCCTGTGATATCTTCACAAGCGTGTTCTACCATATCGTGGATTTTTTGTATGTCTAAAGTCTCTTTACCTCTACCATTTCTTTTTACGACTTGAATTTGTTTTTCGCTCATTACACTCTCTTCCAATAATTTATTTTTGTTATAGCACTCAGTTTTGAATAAGTATTTTCAGATATTATATTACCTATTTTGGATTTTGTCAACCCTCTTAGAATCATATCATTAATATCTTTTTCTTTTATGTCATCAGGCCAAATTACAATGTTATAATCTTTTTCAATTACATCATACATTCTTTTAACTATCTCTTTATTTCGAGGTTCGTTATCAAATATATATGTTATATTGTCAGGTGCAATTTTTCTTTTCATAAACAAATCTGCACCAGCAGCCGCCAAACAATTATCTAAAAATAAACTATCAATCGGGCCTTCTACTATACGAATCTGTTTTGCAAAATTAATTCGTTCAAGGCCATAAATCTTCTGTTTACTTTCATCTAATTTTAAGGTTATGTATTTTGGTTCTTCTTTACCAAAAGCACGACCTTGTAATGCAAACAACTTACCCTCAATATCATAGAATGGTATTACTAATCTAGGATGTTCATACTTTACATTAAATGTATTGTTTTTTATTTTGTTTGCTAATTCATAAAATTTGTTGACAAGATAAAGTTTATCAAAATGTTCTTTTGGTATCTTTCTATCTTCAACATATTTTCTAGCAGGGTGTGATTCTTCTAAATCAGATATCTTCTTGTACTTATCTAAGAGACCTGTCTCCTTAAAAGCTGGTTTGAAGTCCATCTTTTCAAGATTTAATTCTTGTTTTACTGGTTTCTTATATTTTTCTAAAAGATAATCTGAATGTAGTCTGCCGTCAACATACTTTAAGAAGTTAACGAAATTAGCACCCTCTCCACAATTGTGGCATTTGAAGAACATATCATTCTTCACTCTATATATATAACCTCTAGCCTTAGTCTTGTCCTTTTTAGAATCACCACAATACGGACACCTGAAATTAAACAGGGTATTGGTTTTCTGTTTAAATTGACCTAACCTTGAGGATAGTAAATTTATATATTTTAAATTAATATAATCTGACATAACACGAGTTCATTATATAGTAATCAGACTAGAATGTCAAGTGTGGTTTAGCTTATAACTGTAGATAAAAATGCTGGCATATTCTTTGCTAATATGTAACCAACAACTATAGCGCCACCGAGAATTAACCATCTCCATCTTTCCAAGACATTTACTCTTTCGTTGATGTCGGATTTTAATGACTTAATTTCTAGTAATAATCTTTTTTCAGTTTGTGATATGTCTCTCTGCAAATCACGATATACAATATCTAATTCTTCACCTCTTTCCCTTACCTTATCAAATAAGATTTCTTCAGTTTTTTCTGATTGGGCAATCTTCTGTTCATGAACGGCCAACATTGATTTAATGCTTGTAGATACATCTGTTAATTTTTCTATAGCGTTGTCTAATCTACCTTGAATATTGTTTACATTTTCAATATCTTTCTTTAGACCTTCTACATCTACTGCTAATTTTTGTACACTATCTGTATTTGTTGGAACCATAATACTTTTATTTATATAGCAATTAATTTATTATCTCGATACACATTATGTGTCATTTTATATGTGTTGCTATTAGTTATATTTATATCTTATGAGATGTCTAGGACTGCACAAAGGGGGATTATGTACAGTCCTAAGTTACCAATTATCTTAAGCTTTCTCTCTCGTATATTCTTCTGAGCATACTTAGTTTTTTTATTGCACGCCTGTGTCTATGTTCTTTTTGTAAGCGTGTCTTCATCCATTCTAGGTTTTCTAAGTATCTCTTTTGTAAGTTTATTGGTATTACCTTTTTAATAGTTTTCTTTAATTTAGTTTTTTGTTCAAGTGTCAAATTTTCCTCCTTTATAGTTAATCAATTCCTTATAATCTACCATGACAAATTTTTCTGGTCATTGGAAACATCTGGACCACCTCCTCTTCAATGACCAGATTTCAAATTTAACTTTCACTATTTCGGCGTATATATTGTTATCAGTTCCTCCTTTCCTTTAACTTTAATTTTATCTATTTCTACTGATTCTATATTCTTTAGTTTCTCCATTGTGTATGAAGAATATAGAGTAGAAAGTACATCACCATTTTCATCTTTATAATTTCTTGTTGCAGCTTCTAAACGAGCTGCTAGATTAACAGCATCCCCAATTACTGAATAATCAAATCTTGTATCACTACCCATGTTACCTACAATACATGTTCCTGTATTAACACCAGAACCAATATTGATATCGGGTAGTCCTCTTTCCTTAAAATCTTGTTTTAATCTTTTTGTTTCTTCGGCACATTCTTGAGCAGTCTTTACTGCCATCTCGGCGTGGTCTTCACATTCAAGTGGTGCATTCCAAAAGGCCATTATACAGTCTCCCATATATTTGTCAACCGTACCTCCATTATTGAGTACAATTTTTGTCATGCGATTAAGATAGTCATTGATAACTTCGACAAGTCCTTCAGGGTCATCATTGTTTTTGTAGTGTTCTGAAATAGGTGTAAAACCAACTATATCCATAAAAAGAAAACTCATTTCTCTCCTTTCACCACCAAGTTTTAATTTACTTGGGTCTTTTTGTAATTCTGCAACTTGTCTTGGGTCTAGATATGTTTCAAATTGTTTTCGTATTTGTTGTTTTAATCTAAACTCTAATATAAATCTATTGAAGATACTGTGCATACCCACAATAGTAATTACTATTATTATCCAGCTTACATCTGATAATATTAAGTATTTATCAAATAAGAATTTTGAACCAAGAACACTTGCACCATATAATATTATTAAACTTAACCCTATAAACCAATAAGGTGTAAATCTACATATTAGTATAACAGTAAGTCCTAATATAACAGATAAAACTAATTCTAAAAATGAACTAATATCATATCTGTTTATTTGTTTGCCATCTATCATTGTTTGTAATGTAGAAGCTGATAACATGTAATCATATTTTTCACCAACAGGTGTTGCAATAATACTGTTTAATCCTTCTGCTGTTGTTCCTACAATGACAGTACGGCCATTAAATTTTGAAAAGTCATCTTCTGAAGCTGATATTGTTTCAAATGTTTTATTCCATCTTAACCATATTCTAGCATTAGGGTCTGTTTCTATAATTGGAAAACCTGGAACTCTTACTGCTTGAACACCACCATCTCCTGCCTTAACTTGATAACTAGGATTGCCTGTTGCAACTCTGATAACTTCTAAACCAATTGTTGGATATGTTGCCTCACCTATTCTCATTATCAATGGAATTCTTCTTACGACACCATCTATTTCTGGTGCTGTGTTTATAACACCTACACCATCAGCAACACTTCCTAACTCAGGTATTGGTCCTAACATACCTTCCCATTCAAATAGATAAGGTAATGGATTGCCTATTTTTGCAACACCTCTTGGCACGGCATTTTTATTTGTTTGTAATGTACCTGTTTGTGCAATGACTACACCATTATTAGTCAATACTCTTGCAAAAAATTCATCTGTACCAAATCTATCTTCTTCTGAAAATAATATAGGTAAAACAATTACACCAGCACCAGCTTGTCTTAGTTTAAGAATTACTTCTGCGATTTTATCTCTTGACCATGGCCATTGTCCATACTTTTCAATTGCCTTTTCATCTATAGTTACGACACCAATGTCTGTTGATAAACTTGTTTCTTCTTGTTGTATCAACATGTCAAATGATTTTAATTTTAATATTTCTTTGACAAATGGTTCTTGTAAACCATAAAATGTTAATGCAACTAAAGTTACAAATGCGAATGTCCAATGTGTAACAATTTTTTTCATTGAGTAACTGTTAATTCACACCATGTATGACTACATGACAATGAATTACTATAACTTTTATTATCACCTGTTTGATATATATTTAAAATACTACCTGAACCGGTACCACCTATAACATCTACATCTATAGTGTTGTTATCACCTATCTGTCTTAAATCTAAATTTCCACCTAGCCAAGAACTAGCGGACATATCAATAGAATTGTCCTGGCCATCTTGTATAACATTTAATGTGCCATTATTTCCTGTCATATCCAAAGTTAAATCATTTGCATGAACAGAAAAACTAAGTAGTACCAAAAATAAACTACTGAGTTTGATAAACTGTAATTGCATTATCTACACCTCCTATTTCGTAATCTATTATTTCATAGTCTTGTTGTATAACATTTAACACATATGAATTTTCTTTGTTAAGTCTGAACTCTATAAAATTACCTGAAGCGTCTTCTCTACTCCATACCCATTGAGGGTCTTCATCTAATAGTATTATACCTGTTACAGGGTCTTTTCCTAATTTGACATCTGCTGTTGTTTTTTGTTTGTCAAATTCATTTCTCATTGACTTAGCCAATTCTTTGTTAATTTGGTCTAATATATCAACTAAAAAATTTTGTTCTAAAAAATCTATGTCTAATCCTGTTGCCCAATTTTCTGATTCTTCTTCTAAGTAATCTATTTCTAAATCTTCAAATTGTAAAAAATCTAAATCTAATGCATTAGCAACTTCATTATATTCTTCTTTTGTTTTTTGTTCTTCTATCTCTTTAGGTCTTGATACAATTAATAAATTTCCTATTAAATCTTCCTCAATATCCAATGTAACAGGTTTCATAGGATTACTAGATACTGTTTCTACAACGGTAGCTTGAAATGCCTGATTTAATATAACCTGACCAGCATCAGATGTTACATCTATTTCTCCTACATAACAATTGCCATTTGTATCACACGAAGGCAATAATATAATTGTTGAACTTCCTGTTTCATCTATAGTCATTGTAAAGTCTGTACCACGAACACCAATTGTTGCTGATGGAGTTTGTATTTTGACATTTTGTTTTGAGTTTTTTGCAATTTGACCTGAAGCATATCTAACAGTACCTAAGGATGCCTTTAAAGATAAGGCACCCTTTTTTGTATTAGGGTCATAGACAAACTCATCTATAATTAATTTAGAGTGTTCTGTAACATCTACTCTTGTATCATCAACAAACTCAATGGCAGTTTTACCTTTACCTGTTCTTACTGTGTCATAAGAAAAGATGTCCAAATCTTTTTTACTTTCAAACTCATCACCATCTTTTCTTTCTACACTACCAATACCTTCTTGCAATATAACATCACCGATTACTCCTCCAAGAGCATTCGTACTGAACACCAGAAACATAATCAAAAGTATTCTCATTAGTCTGTTTGTGATATATCAATATCAGCGTTATCGCCAGATGTTGTTAGGTTTATTAAGTTGTCATAAATACCACTTTGAGTAATGTCTACATCAGCAATAGAACCTGTGTGTGAATGTACTAGTGTATGGCCATTAGTATCTCCATCTCCATCTATGTCAATAAGATAGTTATTGGTATCACCATTAACTGTAAGTGTTAATATAGCAGATGTGCCATCTACTGTAGCTGCTATAACATTATTATCACTTCCACTTGAACCTGTAATTGTTACAGTTGAGTTAGAAGCGTCTGAAGTTTCTCCAATATCTATATCTAAATCATTTGAAGAACCTACCCATGTAACAGAAGCAGTAACAGTTCCACACGAACTATTGGTTCCCCCACTATCACAGTTTAAATCTACATCATTTGAATCGCCTGTTAAACTAATAGTACCAGTATAAGTAGCACCATCAATTTGATAAGTTATTATGTTACTATTACCTACTTGGTCAATGTCTAATGTAGTAGTAGCACCTGTTGAACTTGAAGCTGTGGTACTATTACCTACTGTGTTATTCTGACCATCTTGTGTTACATCTAAATCTAATGAAGCACCAGATTGTTGAATATATATGTCATTTGAATAAACTGATAACGAAATCACCATTAACATAGCAAATGTGATTATTGTTTTCATTTTTTCTCCTTTGTTTTAAATTTCCAATAGCCATCCTTTTCTCCTTCTTCTATCATTTTTATAACTGCATATTCTATAGCAGAACGAATGGCATAATCTGTTGGTTCATTTACAGCCGCACCTGTTTCTATTTCTAATGCTTTAGTTCTGGTATCAAAGAATCTAAATACATCTGCGCCTGATTGATAACTAGCAATTTTCTTAGTTGCCTGTACAGTCAAAATAACTTCCCCTGTTTGTACAGTAATTACTCTCATTCCAACAGTTACTTGGTCTGTTCGATATTGTTTGGAAGCACCAATACCGAATACTCTTGCACCATCGCCGCCACTTACGACATTTGAATCGTAACTAACGACACCCCCCTCTATAATAAGTCCAGCAAATAATAATGGTTTTAATATATTATTTGCTTTTTGTTCACCATCATATAATTCTCTTGTAGACCTAATCAATTGTCTTTCTTTGACTAGACTATTTAATCCTTTTCTTTCTACTACAGTAAACCAATCACCACCACTTACCTTTTTAAGTGCTGATATTAAATACACTTCAGGCCCCTGTGTTACTGCCGTACTTAATTGAGAAAATTTATCATTTGGTTTTCTCTGGCCTGTTCTATCAGGAAAATCATAGACTGCAATTGTTATTTTATCTTGGTCTAAATCAGGTATCTTTTTTAATAATTCTGTTGTTGTAGGATTTTCAATAAATGGTTTTTCTGACATCTCCACATAACTGCCCATTGTTGTTGAACATCCAGACATGCAAAATCCCATTAAAAATATTAATAAATATCCCCACATTGTTTTTATCCTAGAATGTAAAATCACCGACTGGTACAGATAATGTTGATACTGTTCCTGAAGGGTCTGTTATAGTCAAACTAATAATCTCTGTTGATGTATCTTTTACCCAATAAATTGTAGAACCTTCTACTTCAGCAGTTCCACTTGTTGCACAATTTTCTGTGCAACCTGTACCAAACATATTATCAACTAATTGTTTTGATAAGTTAGCATAGATACGACTTTCTACATTGGCAATAAATTTATTGATTGTTTTATTTTTTTCATCTCGTTCAGCTTGTGATATAGCAGACTTCTCATCTTTAATTCGGTCATTTTCTCTAGTGTATTGTAGCTGCTCTATTGATAGTGCATGTTGAGAATAACCCTCTTTACTAAAAGAAGGGTTTCCAAACTTGTGGGTAAGTTCACTTGCTGTGCTAGTATGAATCAAACAAGTGCATAATAGAAAGGATACTAACACCAGTTTTTTAATTTCTAGTGTTTCCATACTAGTATTTATAAGATTTGACTTGTAGAAACTATTTTCTGGAGACTGTTTTTTTCTCTTTTTCTCGTAATTGGAGAACAGTATTGACTTTACTTTTTAATCGTATGATATCATTATCTAACATTCTTACTCTGTCTATAAGAGCAATTAAGACTGTATTCATTTCACTCAATTTTTTTTGTATTTCTGTTGTTACATAATTGTAAATAAAGAAAATAAACCAGCCCATACCAATAGCGGCTATGGTGGCAAAACCGTACTTATTTAATAGGTTAATTAAATTTAAAGTTTCCACTAATCACGCCTAGCATCATTTTTACCGTCAGCTCTAGATATTCTATCTTCATCTGGTTTTAAATTAAGAGAATGTGATATAAGCAAATCTAACTTTATCATATCATGGTTCATGGTCTTAACTCTATTGTCTAATGCCATTATTATTCCATGCATTGTTTTTACTTTACTAACAACAGATTCTAAAATATATTTTATAATGATGTAAATAAAAACACCCATTACAATTGCAGCTGCAACAGGTAAACCAAACTCAACTAATATTTTTAGAAAACTATTCACTTTTTCTTAGCTGCAACTTTTCTTCTTACTTTTTTAGCTCTAGTTTTTTTAGCAGGTTTTTTAAGACCAACTTTTACTAATAAACTTTCTAGTAATGATTTTAGTTTTTCTATCATTTACTTTTTCTCCTTTTAATAGTTATTTTTTTCATCTTTTCTATATAGTTTTTATACACACCCTCAGCATCTGATAAATTCTTTTTAGTTTCTGTATTCTTTGCTCTATCGGCTGCTACTCTAGCTCTTTGGTGCATTGCCATTGCAGCTTGCATTTTATGTGCATGTGTTTTACCTGAATTATCTATCTTCTTTATACTCTCTCTTGCTTTTGCTCCATCAACAAAACCTAAACCTTTTATAGTTCCTTTTGGGTTTTCATCTGTATATAAATCTGAATGTTTGTCTGGGTCTTGACTTTTATATTGTCTAGGTACTCTCTTTGTTTCTTCATTCTTTTTCTTTTTACCTTGACAATGTGCCTTTTGTGAAAAACCTTTTGGGTTATCACAGTCGATACTATCTTTATATTTTTGTGACCACTTTTCTTTCTTAACAGTTTTCTTTTTTTGTGCCTTTAAAAAAGGCCTCATAGTACCTGATGCTTGTGTTGAATAAGCTGCATTGATACCTACACTTAGACTTCTTTGACCAGCAGGTCTATATGGTTCTTTATCACCTAAATCTGCCATAGGTTTTAATGTATCAAAAGAACCTCTAGAAAATCCTGACATGTATTCTTTAAATGTCTTCATTTTTACCTACATTAAATTTTTGACTAAATGTTTTATATTCTTTTTCTTCTTCAAATTGTATTTCTGTTTTTACACCTGAAACTTTATCAACTGCTTCATCTAATTTTTGCATTGTATCTATAATACTTTTTAATATGACATTATTATTGTCATTGTCTTCTTTTACCATTAGACCTAATTTTCTAGCAGTCTTTTCGTTGTCTTTTTTATATTTAAGATATGATTTTGATAATGGGTGTCTAGCATTAGGTGCCATATCTACACCACCACCTGCAACGGAATTTGCTGGAGCGTCTTCACTCATTCCTGCTCTATCTTGCCACTCAGTTGATATAGTGTCTTTTACGATTGGTCCACCCTTTGCCCATGTATCACATGTTCTTGCACTATGACACTTAAAATGGTGCATCCAGCAGTATCCTAGATGGCCATCCTTATCACTTATCGGACCAGGCATACATTCTTTCATTCGTGGTGAGATATCAAATGCAACACAATTACCACATAGAGATTTCTTTGCAGCTTCTTCAGATGTATCCCATTTATCAGCAATCTTTTCCCAATAATCTGCTGGTTCATCTACATTAAGTGGACCATACATATGATTCTTAATTGTAGAGTTTCTGTTTTTAGTATTTAAATCTACATCACCTGCAGCTGGTGGACAAGAAGGTGCCTCACTTACTTCTTCAGACATTTTGTTTACAATGTCCTCTGTTGTGTGCTTTCTTAAAAATTCTTTATACAATAATGTTTTTTTGTTTGGCATAATTTTCTTCTGATATTAATTCACCATCTACTTCGTATACATCTATACCAAAGCATGTCATAAATGGTTCTTCATTTATCTTAAAAACATTTCCTTGTTCTTCTAATAATGATTCGTATTGATTTGAATCTTTTAAATATCTTATTACAGCACTTTCTAAGATAAGTTTATGTTTCTCCATTTCTTTATCTTCTCTAATTAGTGTAGCAAGTGCAATTGCAAATGAGCCTAATCTACCACCAAGACCTACTTTACCTAATAATCTTTTTATATTAAAAATAAATCTATGTAATATAGTATAAGATTTTTTCTCTGCCTGTGTTTTTAAGGTTCTATATTTTTTTAAAACTTTACCGTCTTTATCTATAATACCTTGTTTAAACGCCTCTTGTTTTTCAAAAGGTGTTACTAACAGTTTTATAACTCTATAAGTTATTAATAAATCTATTGCTCTATTTGCCATTATAATTCCTGTAACAATTTATTTACTTTGTCATCCTCTTGAATCTCTCCTAATTCTAGAGGATACAAATATTCTAGATAATTTAAAACTGACTTTAGAATAGGCCAATGTTTTCTTTCTACTTTAAAAAGTAATAAAGTAACTGCAGCTTCTACACCAAATATGTTATGTAAGACAATAATATGATTTACAACAAGTCTTATTTTTATATTACCTGTTGTATCATATTTACGAAATAATCTTTTTAAATATTTAAATCTCTTAATATCATCATAAAACTCCTCTTGCTTTTGCAATGTAGGATTTTCATAATAATGTTGAGCAAATAGTAACCAGTTTTCTTCCGTAATCTCTTTAAACATAATATAGTCAGTTTTTAATTATACTAATTTTGCATATACTTTAGAAGAGCCTGTGGATAATTTTTCGTGTTTAACTTCTAATTTTAATCCACCTTCTTTTCTATGAGATATGCCATCATCATTGAGGTCTGTACCATCAGTATCTTTACCAAAGCGGCCACCAAATTGTGAAACTTCACATGTTGTTGTACCATTATCACCTTCTAATTCACACTCAAATGAAAGACCTACTCTAGATAGTTTTTCTTTTAGTTCATTTACTGCATGTTGTGGGTTAAGATATTCTCTACCTGCAATTGCACCAACGAAACCATTTACTACCTTTAGCACTTCTTCATCATGAATGTTATGAACACCGATAACACTATCCTCAACTGATTGTCCATCAACTGTAGTACCTACAGAAGCAGCTGTTTTAGCACCTGAACCGACAACCATTTCGTTTATGTGTTGTTTAAATGTTTTCATGTTTACCTCTATTTTTGTTCTTCACTATCATTTAAAGATTGTTCTTCTTCAGAATTATCTTGTTGTAAGACTTCTTGTTCAAAGTCTGATACTTCTATTTCATTAACTAATTCTTTAAACTTTTTCATTTTCTATTTTTCGCCATTTGCTACTTTTCTAGCTTCTGACTTTAATCCCTCTTTTGCTTTGACTATTAGATTGTCTACTTCTTGAGCTGCACCATATAATGCATTTAAATTAGATTTTTGTTTTCCTAATTCTATTTCAAGTTGTTTAATTCCATCTTGTGTCTTAGCAAAATCTTCTTCCAGTCTTTTCTTTTCTTCCTCTAATTCCTGCCATGTAATCGAACCGTTTGCCATAATATACTCCTATAATTTAATTAAGCTGTTGCGTAGCCGTTACCACCTATAATATTCCAATTTGAGTTTTTAAACATCAAAATAACACTTTCACCAGGTGCATTTAAAACTGCTGATGTATAACCTCTTAAATTTGAAGGTGTTATAGTTACAGCGTTTGTACCTGATGTTGAAGTATTTAGAATAATTTTAATTTGACCATCAGAACCATCTGCAACAGTCAATGTTTCAGTAGATGAGTTTGCACTTACCTCTGTAACTGATTCTGTTAATGTTACTGCTGTTGATGAACCACTAGCTGTGATTGCTTGTGATGTGTCTGATAAACCCAACCATGAAGGTATGTTATTAAATACATCAGCTGCTGTTACTTTCTTATTGACAGGTGTACCACTTGGGTCATCTACAACATGAAATAAATCTGCAGCTGCTAGGTTATCACCTAAATCGGTCAATGCCGTTATTTTTTTATCTGCCATTTTTTTCTCCTAAACCCTTTCGGGAATGCTACTCTATGCATACACATAGACCAAAATGAGAGGGAAGTCTGCACGAAAGTTCCTTCCCTCTCTAATCATTATTATTTATTAAGCGTCTGCTGAATTACTTAAGCAAACTAAAGTTTCGTACATCACTCTTGAAGCACGGCCATCTGTACCGGTTACTTTCATATTCCAACCAGCATGAGCCCCTTTTTCTACTTCACTATCTTTCAAGTTAAATAGACCAACAGTTATGTTAGTTACAAGGTTATCTTCAGTAGCGTTGTTAAATAGTTTACCAGAAGCGGCTGAACCACTATCAGACATATTAGCTGCTGTAGGCGCTAAGTCTACTTGTGCTAATGCCCATAATGGAGCAGATGTTCCTGTATCTGTGTTTAACCATCCTGACATAGTATTCTCTCCTCTAAGTTAATTAAAGTACTCACATTTTTAATCTATAACACTATTTATAAGATTTATTATTATAAACCAAGCTTTTTGAGGTCTCCAATGACTTGTGTTGGTGATTTGAAGCGTATGCCTATACCACCTCTTGCATTGAATTGTTTGATATTTTTTTCAAAATCATCTATCAATATATTAGGTTTGCCACCTGTTTTCGCATAATCTTGTTTTTGATGTCTTTTGACTAAGTGAATTTTATTTGTTGGTAGGCCTAAATGTTTTTGAATCCAAGTTAATTTACCTTGTCTACAGTTTGGGTCGTGTGATTCTCTTACAAACGCTGATAGTATCTTTACATCATACTTTTGTATATAAGACCACATTTGTCTTGAACCAGGATACCAAGGCATGTCTGACCAAAATCTTTTGTATGCTCTTATCTTTACCCAACGGTCTGCTGGTTGCATACGAGACCAATTATTGATTTTAAAGCCGTGAACAGTCTCTACTTGTTTTACGAAGTCGCATAGCACTCCATCCATGTCCACATATATGGTCATTATTTTTCAAATTCAACTTCTGGTGTAGTATCTACTTTACTAGCAGGAGAACCTGTCATAGTTTTTTTCTTACTATCTTTTTCTTCACGCCTGTTATTTGCTGGTCTAGCTTTTTGTGTAAGACTTGCACCGCAATTTACACACTTTTCAGCACTCATTTTATTCATATGTCCACAATTAGGGCATTTAATTTTTTCTTCAGTTATGCTTTTTTTTTCTTCAGTCTTTAACCACTTAGCGTCTTCTTCTCTTTTTTCTTCTTCGTTAGCAGCTTGATTCCAAACATCATGAATAGTATCTCTTAAAGATTTAACTTCTTCTTTTTCTTCAGATTCTTCTTTAATTACCCCATTACCATTAGCATAGTCAAAAATTGTTTTAATAGCGTCATTTTTATTATTAAATTCAGCACTTCCTAAAAAATCATCATCATCATTTTCATTATCAAAATAAGCAGAAAATCTATTTGCCCCTGTTTTGAAAAAATATCCTATCATTTTGTTATTACCGTACTTTGTTCTACCTCTATAGTATACATCAAAATCGGTACCACTTTTTTTTACATAAACTTTATTAATATTACCTTCTCTTAAAGATTTACTTTCTTCTATTTCTTCTTCATTGACTGATTCATTAACTCTTTTCCAGATTTGTTTTAAATCAGGCAAACTAGCCATACCATTTTTATGTTTTTTAAGAAAATCTTGTAATGACATATCAGCGGCGTCATCTTCTAAATCTATTAGGTAATCACTTACACCACCTTCTTTAACAACTTTCTTTTCACCACCAGCGTCCTTTTGTTGTTTATTCATTTTGTCTGCTTTTGGTTCTTCATCTTTTTGTATTGATTTAGCAATGTCGTGTGCTTTTGTTATTGTAGATTTTTTAAGAGGTGGTTTATCACCTGTTTGTTTCATAGCGGCTGCCATACCAACTGCATATGGGTTATCTACTTTTTCTTCAATACTTTCATTCTTTGCTTTATACATTGAATCAATCTTATTAAAGAATGCTTTCTTTTCAGCAGGTGTCATAGAGCCTATACCCTTACCTGCTTTTTCTAATTCTTTTTTAAATAGTGCTTGATAATCCTCATCTTGAATGCCTTTTGACATTTTAGCTGCAATTTCTTCAAGACTGCCTGGTTTGTTGTTTAAGTACGACATTACTTTCTTTCTCCTAATATTTTATTAACAAGGTTTCTAGCACCTTCAAATTTTTGTTCTTCGCCTAAGATTTTATTCTTTGGCATAATACCTTTACTGTTTAATGTTTGTAAGAAATTTATGTGGTCTTGACCTGGTGCCTTTAAAACATAAACACCTTTTAATTTAGGTCCTACATTTTTCATTTTTTTACCTGTCTTTGTACCAGTAAGTGTCTTATCAAATAAATCTGGATTTCTTGTATATGTGTATTGAACCGTCATAGGTTTTGTCATACTTGGTAAAGTTTCACTCAATGGTTTGTAATCTTCTTTTGTAACTCTTACACCAAACTTTGCCTTTACTTTATCTGCAAGTTCGTGAGCGTTTTTACCTTCAAACTCTATGTTACCACCAGCGTCATCATCTACATAATCAATACCTGATTTGTTTTTCTTAATAAAGTCTGCGATTTGTTTCTTGTCTGAATGTACTGTTGCAAAGTATTCTGTAAGTTCTACTTCTTCTTGTACTTCTTCTTTAGATATAATTCTTTTAATATCCATAGGACTTAAATTATGTTTTTGAGAAAGTTTACCACCTGCCCCTATACTAACAAAAGGTATTTTTTCTTTATATAAATCTATTAAACCATCTTTAGTTACAGTATCAAGTATTTTATTAAGTTTTTTCGCATTATCAGGTGTAATTGTTTTAAGATTGCCATACGCCTTTTTTAATTGTGAAATCATAGCTGGACTAAAAGTTGCTTCTTCTAGTTCTTCTTTCTTAACTTTTTCTTCTTTGTCTTTAAAATGTTTGTATGCAACACCTACTGTTAAAGGCACTTCACCAGTTTTTGGATTAGGTTCTGGTTTTACTGCCTTATTTTTTTCATTTTCTAATTTTGTTTTAA
>Ga0255768_10002762_pt1 | contig 17582 bp, 20 predicted proteins | sample 071ome_33_FD_179983 | JGI IMG/M metagenome (GOLD analysis project Ga0255768, IMG submission 179983) | Coastal salt marsh microbial communities from the Groves Creek Marsh, Skidaway Island, Georgia - 071412AT metaG (version 2) | ecosystem: Environmental > Aquatic > Marine > Intertidal zone >...
AAGATCTTGACAAGGACGGCGATATTGATTCAGATGATTATATGAAGGCAAAAGATATTGCTATTAAAAAGGCAATGGGAAAAGATGACGAAGAAGACGTCAAAGAACAAAAGACACCATTAGGCGAATTTATACTATCATACTATGACAGAGAAACAGGCGAGTTTCCAAAAGGCGAAACAGCCGTATTAACCATGGTAGAAAAAGATTACGGTGAGCAGTTCATAGAACCTGCTAAGGCGTTTATCGAACAAGTTCAAGCTCTGTATGACGATTACCAAATGCAAACACAACCACAACAGATGGAAGTTGATACAGAGTTTGGACGTATGAAAGAACTTGCAGGTCTTCGTTAATTTATTAAGGATACAAATATGGCTATTACAAAAAAAGAAGAATTGGCAGCAAGGGCTTTACAATTAGTGCCAAAAGATAGTCCTTGGAAACTAGAAGAAGTATGTAAAACAATTTGGTCAGAAATGAAGGCCGGCGGCACAGATCAGATGTCTAACGTAGAACTTGCAAAAACACTTAGAGAAGCATACAACGAACCATTTTGGACAGAAAGATATGTTGCAGAATTAAAAGAAAGATTTAATCTGTCATAAAACTGTTGACAAGATAAATAAATGAGTGTAGTATAATAATTGTGCTACACATAATAGGCACAAAGCACATAGGCATAATATTATAGGAGGCATAACTATGGCATCATTAGCAGAAATCCGAGCAAAGCTCAAAGAACAAGAAAACCGCTCAGCAGGTAATTCAGGTCCAACAGGACCAAACCCAATTTACCCATTTTGGAATATCAAAGAAGGCGAAAGTTGTACTTTACGTTTCCTTCCTGATGGAGATGCAGACAACACTTTCTTTTGGAAAGAGCGTTTGATGATTAAACTTCCATTTGCAGGGATCAAAGGTGAAACGGATTCACGTCCAGTGCAGGTACAAGTTCCGTGTATGGAAATGTATGGCGAGTCATGCAACATTCTTAATGAAGTACGTGGCTGGTTTAAAGATCCAAGTCTAGAAGATATGGGTCGTAAGTATTGGAAGAAACGTTCTTATATCTTCCAAGGTTTTGTAACAGACAATCCGTTAGCTGATGACGAAGCACCAGAAAATCCAATTCGACGCTTTATTATTGGCCCACAAATCTTTCAGATTATTAAAGCAGCATTGATGGATCCTGATATGGAAGAACTACCAACGGATTACACTGCTGGTGTAGACTTCCGTCTTAACAAAACATCTAAAGGCGGTTATGCTGATTATGGCACATCAAACTGGGCTCGTCGTGAACGCCCGCTTAGTGATTCAGAAATGAATGCTATTAACACACACGGATTGTTTGATTTATCAGATTTCCTTCCTAAAAAGCCAGATGAGACTGCAATCAAAGTAATGCAGGAAATGTTTGAAGCATCAGTAGATGGTGAAGCATATGATGCAGATCGCTGGAGTAATTACTTCCGTCCAGCAGGCATGGCAGCACGTACTGGTGATCCTAACGTGGCACCGTCTAATGGGACAGCAACAAGTCAAACTGCACCAACTCCAGCAGTAGATGCAGCACCAACAGCACCTGCTCCAGTAGCAGAAGCAGCACCAGAGTCAACTGCTGAAGCGGCTCCTGCAGAAGGTGGTGGCGCACAAGACATTCTTGCAATGATCCGCGCACGTCAAGGTCAATAATATATTATGGGGGAGCAATCCCCCATTTCGCTTTTTAGATTAGGAGATTAATATGGCATCAAAAGCATTTGATCCTACTAAGTTTAGGACATCGCTTACAAAATCCATTACAGGCATGAGTGCAGGTTTTAATGACCCAACTGATTGGATTAGCACAGGCAACTTTGCACTCAACTATCTTATCTCAGGTGATTGGAACAAAGGTATTCCGCTAGGAAAAGTAAGTGTATTTGCAGGTGAGTCTGGCGCAGGTAAGTCATACATTTGTTCTGGTAACATTGTAAAGAGCGCACAAGATCAAGGTATCTTTGTAGTTCTTATTGACTCAGAGAACGCACTTGACGAAGCGTGGCTACAAGCACTTGATGTAGATACTTCAGAAGATAAACTACTAAAACTTAACATGTCAATGATTGATGACGTTGCAAAAACTATTTCAACATTCATGGCAGACTACAAAGCAATGAACGAAGAAGATCGTCCTAAGGTACTGTTTGTTGTTGACAGTTTAGGTATGTTGTTAACACCTACTGACGTAGATCAGTTTAACAAGGGTGATATGAAAGGCGATATGGGCCGTAAACCTAAAGCACTAACATCACTTGTTCGTAACACTGTTAATATGTTTGGTAGTCACAATGTTGGACTTGTAGCAACTAACCACACATATGCATCGCAAGATATGTTTGACCCAGACGATAAGATTTCAGGTGGTCAAGGCTTTATCTATGCATCATCTATTGTAGTTGCAATGAAAAAGTTGAAACTAAAAGAAGATGAAGATGGCAACAAGATTAGTGAAGTACGTGGTATTCGTGCCGCTTGTAAGGTTATGAAAACACGTTATGCTAAACCGTTTGAAGGTGTACAGGTTAAGATTCCATACGAAACAGGTATGAATCCATATAGCGGCTTGCTTGAATTGTTTGAAGCAAAAGGCGTTATTGTTAAGCAAGGCAACCGTCTAAAGTATGAAACACTAGACGGTGAAGAACTGCTTGAATATCGTAAAAATTGGAATGGAGAACTACTCGATAAAGTTATGTCAGACTACTTATTAAAAGAAGCTTCTGTGGTAAATACCTCTGAAGTTGACGAAGAAGCAACTGATGTAGAATTACTCGAGGAATAAACATTGATGGATACATCTCAAATTTGTGATATTTGGACACTATTTAAGGAATATTTAGATAAAAAACAGATTGAAGTAATTGCAGAAAAATTTATTGATTTACTTGCAGACTACGGTATTTCAGACGAAACACTCAAAGAATGCATAGGACACGATCAATATCTTGATGAAGCAATTAGTTATTATTTTGATGACGACTTTGAAATAGACGAAGAATGGGATGAGTAATGGGATGGTATAGCGAGATATCTCGTAACGTAGGTAAAATACCTGATGCAATACAATATTTTGATACAGAATTAATACAAGCCCGTGCAGAATGCAAACTTGTAGGTAATGTTGAAAAATCAGCAGCAGCGATGCCGGGTATTGTTGAACATCGTTTTAACCAACTACAAGAGATTGAAGCTATACTCAATTATCTAAATATTGAGCTACGTAGATTGCGTAGCTCATATTTTAAAAAGTATCTTGAAAACTATCAACGAGCTCTGTCAAGCCGTGACGTTGAAAAATACGTTGACGGCGAGGCAGACGTAGTCGACTACGAAAAGATTATCAACGAGTTTGCACTTATGCGCAACAAATGGTTAGGAGTCTTAAAGGCGCTGGATCAGAAGCAATGGCAGATAACTAATGTTGTAAAGTTAAGAGTTGCAGGAATGGAAGATGCAACTTTATAAAAGGATCGTAGCTTGGCGAAAAAACAAAAGAAAAGTTGGTTAAAACGTTGGCAAGAATCGTGGTTCGACAACTCAAGACTAGATAATTTTAAATCAATAAATGATTATATCAATTTCCAACCAAAAAACCTTTTAGATATTGGTTGCGGTCTTGCACACGAAGCAGAGCATTTTCAAAACAAATATAAGTCAAATATCTATTTACTAGACGGCGATGTCAGTGTTACTGAAAATAACAGTAGAGATATCAACTACGGTCCTGTTGATGATTTTAAATTTTATAATAAAATAGATGACTTAAAAAAATCTTATAAAGAAAGAGGATTAAGGTATAAATTTTTCGATTGCAATACTATTGGTCCTGAATATATATTTGATACAAATTTTGATTTAATTTTTTCTAATCTATCTTGCGGATTTCATTATCCTGCTACTACATACAGAGATCTTATTTTAAATAATTCTACAGAAAATACTGTTATAATAATGGATTTTCAAAAAAAATATTTTTATCAACAAGAAAAAGATATAGAAATAATAAATGTTGTGCATGAAAACGATGTAGTTATAAAATTGCATTTTAAATTTAAATAGAGATAAAAAAATGAAATTAAAACTACTAGGATATCAAGAAGTGCATGGAAATTATGTACACCCTACTGCAACTGTGTACTGGGATAAAATTGATATAGGTATAGGAAATGTTATATATCCTAATGTTTGTATTGGAACCGAGCCTCAACATCTAAGAGAAGAAGGCCAAGGTATAGTAGAAATAGGTGACAATAATATTTTTAGAGAGAATGTTGTAGTAACACTTCCTACAAAGGCAACAAAAAAAACTAAAATAGGTAACAATAATTATTTAATGTCTTCATGTATTATCCACCATGATTGTGTACTAGAAGATAATATTACAGTGAGTAATCATTGCTCGTTGTCAGGACATGTACATGTAATGAAAGGCGCAGTCCTAGGACTTAACGTTAATGTACATCAATTCCAAGTAATTGGATCGTATTCAATGTTGGGGATGGGTACAGTTGTTGTGCCAAAAAATAAAATTGTACCCGGAAAAGTTTTTGTAGGTACGCCAGCTAGAATTTTAAAAAGTAATAGAGTAGGTATCCAACGTAATAATGTAACAGAAGAAGACTTGCAGTTTGAATTAGAAAGATACACAAACATATATGAGGAAATGCGTAAATGATTTGTCTTATCGGACATGGATATTGGGGTAAAAATATTGCAAAAACTTTAGGCAAAGATTTGTATGCAATTTGTGATATTTCAGAATCTGTTTTGAAAGAAGTATCTACATTATATCCCCATGTAAAATTATTTAAAAACATAGACGAAGCTATTAATGATACAAATATTAAAGCAATTATAATTGCTACAAAAGCTGCATCTCATTTTGATATTGCTCAAAAGTCAATAATTAATGGTAAAGATTTGTGGATAGAAAAGCCGGCATGTTTAACTGTAAGCCAAATAGACGAGCTAATTATACTGGCAGAACAGCACCACACAAAAATATTTGTAGATCATATTATGTGTTATGATTCTACTATTAATTATTTAAAAGAAAATGTTAACATAAAAAATCCTTTATATTTTGAAAGTTATAGATTACATCAAGGCCTTTTCCAACCAGATACAGATGTATTATACGATTTAGCTATTCATGATTTAAGTATAATTGATTTTTTGTATCCTAACCTAAAATTACAAAAAAAAGAAATTATAAAAAACACACATGTAAATAATTTTGCAGATCATGCAGTTTTAAATATGAAATTTCAAAATGATTTCCGTGTTACTATAACTTGCAGTTGGATTTCGCCTATAAAACAAAGACAATTATTTTTTCAGTGCGGCAAATCTATGATAGCAGTGCAGGACAATAAAATAACAATTCGTAAGATAGACGATTTGGATAGTGAATATTCGCAGAATTCTATTACAGATGAACAGGTTATTATTGTTGATCAAACACCAGGTTTACAAACTGCTGTTGATGCCTTTAAAAAAATGATATATAGAATAGAAAGTCCTGTGACAGATATACACCAAGCCCGAAGGATACAACAATGGATAGAACAATAGTACCTTTTTTTAATTTACAATCTTTGCATCAAGAGTACACAAATGAATTGAAGAGTAAAGCTTCAGAGATAATAGATAGTGGCAACTATATTATGGGAACGCAGAATTTAGAAGAAAATTTTGCAAATTATACAGGTGCATCTTATTGTTCCGGTGTCGCAAGCGGTACTGCTGCCTTGCATTTAGCGTTACTTGCATTAGGTGTACAAGAAGGCGACGAAGTAATAACTGTAGGATATACATTTAAAGCTACTGTTGCTTCTATTCTTTATGTAGGTGCAAAACCCGTTTATGTTGATATTGATAAAGATACATTTTGCATGGATCCTACTTTAATCGAATCTAAAATTACAGACAAAACAAAATGTATTATTCCTGTCCACCTCTTCGGTAATGCTGTCGATATGGTGGCTCTAATGGAAATAGCAAACAAATATAACATACCAGTTGTGGAAGACTGTGCTCAAGCTCACGGCACAACTATAAATGGACAACATGTCGGAACCTTCGGAACTATAGGCGCATTTAGTTTTTATCCTAGTAAAAATGTAGGAGCATTAGGAGATGCAGGTTGTATAATAACAAATGATGAATCTTTATATAAAGATATTTCTAAGCTTAGAACATGGAAAGAGGATGATATAGGCTACAATTATAGAATGGATAATTTACAAGCTGAATTTATAAACATTAAGTTAAAGTATTATGATAAGATTTTACAAGAAAAAAGAAATGTTGCAGAAATATATAACGAATATTTTACCAATATAAAAGTAATTAAAGGAGCGAAGCACTCCTATAATATATATACTGTTCTTGTAAATGATAGAGATATTGTAGTAGAGACAATTAATAATCATGTACAAACTCGTGTGTATTATCCAACTCCTGTAAGTTCCTCAGTTCCTTATATTTTTAATACTGAAGGATTAAAAAATACTAATATACTAGCAACAAAGCAATTAAGTTTGCCAATATATCCTAGTGTGGATTATAGAAAAGTAATTGAAACATTTAGAGAACTAGCTGATGATAAACTTTGCTCCTTTTTATAAAGAAATAAGCCTAAAGGAAGTTAACAACAAAAAACTTAAAAAAAGAGTAGGCAAAGTAGACTATAAGAAAAATTTAAAACTCTTACATGAAAGTTTTAAACTATATAATCCACACAATAACTTTATTGTTCAAACAGATAATATCACCGAACTTCCGTACCAATGTCATAGATCAGACCTATCACACATGAATATTATGGAATCTTTAATTGTTGGTAATTTAAATTATGTAAAAGATATTTTAGGCAAAAGTATACTAGTAGGTGCAGACAATATTGTGTTAAATCCTGTAGATAGTTTTTTTGAAGATGAATTTGATATTGGATTATTTTGTATTAGTCAAAGAAATCAAGATGAAAAGTTTAATTTAAGTAACGGAGTAGTATTAGTAAATTCTAATTTACAAAATCATGAAAGAATAGTAAATTTTTTCAATGAAAGATATTTGATTTATAAAAACTTTGACCAACAGTATAAATCTTGGTGGGGAGATATGTTGAGTTTGAATGTGCTTGTATCAAAAAAAGATATTATAAACCAATTTTATCAATCTAATAAAACTACAAAATTTTACGACTTCGATGGGTTAACAATCAAAATATTTGAAGTAAACAAAGATTATTATAAATGGGTAGATAGGGATGGTCATTACAATAAAAGTAACGAGGATATTCTTTTAGATTTTCCTGGTGACAACAGTGTTAAACAACATGCAGAATTAATATTTAATAGTTTAAATATTTAAAATCCTCTTTGTAATAATTGTAGACTAATTCTTTCAGCTCCTCATTATAATATGTGTTGTAATTTTTATAAGTTGTTTTATTTTTTGTAGGTAAAGGTTTATAATAATTAAAATATTCTTGTAACTCTTTTTCTAAATTTTCATATCTAATTATTTTATGAACAGCAGGATCGCCTCTTTTTGTTAACAGCCACCAAACTTGCGGCCTCCAAGTATCTGTTAAATTTGCTTTATCTAGTAAATATTTTTTTACAAAATTTTCAAAAGTAGTATCAGCAGGTACTCTAGCATTTTCTTTTATTAGATAGGTGTAAGCACTTACACACCTTTCATAAGGATTTCGAACTATAGTAAATTTTTCAGAAGGCTCGTTTATCCATCCTCTTTTGTGTAGACGTTTAGTTTGAATTGAATTTTTAGTAATTCTAGCATTTCCACACACTACATGTTCGGGAACATTACATAGCCAATGTTTTACAGCAGTTCCTGCCGTTTTAGGTATGTGTATAAATCTTTTCACATAATTATTTATAGAGAAGATAATAAGTAATAAAAAATAAAGGAATCTTACTTCTATGTGCGGATTCGGTGTATCTAACATTAATTCATTAAACACTGTAAATCAATTTTGTCAAAAAAGAGGTCCCGATCTCACCAATTCAGAAACAATAAACGGTATAGAATTTTTACATAATTTATTACATATAACAGGCGACTTAACGCCTCAGCCCGTTATTAAAAACGATATTGTCTGTGTTTTTAATGGAGAGATCTATAACTATAAAGAGTTTGGAAATTATGCAAGTGACGGGCAGTGTATTGTTGATTTATATAATAGGCAAGGAGAAGAATTCTGTAAACTATTAGATGGCGAATATGCTCTTTGTTTAATTGATTTTACTAAACGTAAATTAATTACAAGTACAGATACATTTGCATGTAAACCTCTATGGTACGAATTCAAAGGTGATAAATTTTGTGTTGCATCTTATAATAGTCAATTACAAGGTCTTGGGTTTACAAATGGCAAAAAACTTTATGCAAACAAAACACAAGTGTATAATCTTGATACACTAACAATAGAAAGAGAATACGATAATCATATATTTGATATAAAACAATACAAGACATCGTTTAATGATTGGTTTGTTGCATTTGAAAACAGCATAAGAAAAAGAACTCAAAATACAGACAAGGGTATGTTCCTTGGGTTGAGTAGCGGATTTGATAGTGGTGCTATTGCATGTGAGCTTCATAAACAAGGTGTTAATGCAACGGGTTATAGTATAATTAATAATGAAAACTTAGAAGTTTTACAAGCAAGATTCAATATACTTAATCATACAGAAAGCATTACACTAACCAATGACGAATACAATAAATGGCGCAAAGAATTAATAAATTGCGAAGACTTTATCTACAATGACGGACATAGAAACTACAATATAAAAAGCGACCAAGCAGTCCAAGGCCTTGCAGCAATATGTCATCGTGCAAATAAAAACAAACAACGAATCTATTTTAGTGGCCAAGGTGCAGATGAAATTATTAGCGATTATGGATTTAATGGTAAACGCATTTATAAACACAGTCAGTTTGGTGGAAAATTTCCTAATAATCTTGAAGGCTTTTTCCCTTGGCATAGTTTTTGGGACGGAACACAAATACAGTATCTAAACAAAGAAGAATATATTGCAGGTCACTTTGGTATAGAAACACGTTATCCATTTTTAGATAAACAATTAGTACAAGAATTTTTATGGCTTGATCCTACATTAAAAAACAGTAGATATAAAAGTTGTCTTGCAGAATATCTTATACACAATAATTTTCCTTTTGAGTCAGGTGAAAAGCGTGGATTCAATGTCGTTGAAAAAGGAAAGAAAATGAAGCAAGTAAATTAATAATATGTCAAACATTACAGTAATAACAGCAGCAGATGCAAACTTTAAAGAAATGGTAGATTTTGCATATAGATCAGCCGAAGACGTTGGTTATAAAACAATTGTATACGACTTGGGCGGGTTAGGTTATGGTAAACCCTTTAATGGTCGTGTTAGTGATGCAATAGGTGCTAAAATTCCATCTAAACCAAGTATGATACTAGATGCTCTTAACGGCGTTGAATATAACGACATTGTTGTTTGGATGGACGCCGATGCTATCATGTGGAATCGTATAGATGAAATCACAGACGAAATATGGGACTTTGGGGTTACTGTACGTAAGCCTAAGTCGTCTGAAAGAGACGACTTAATAAATGCCGGTGTTGTGTTTGTAAGGAAAACTGAAAGCAGTTTAAAATTTATGGACTTATGGATTAAAAACTGTTCTACAGGTGTAAGTGATCAAAAAGAACTTAATCAATTATTTCAATTTAAAAATGCAGACTATCTAAAAAAGAAAAAAACACAAGGTATGGTAGTAAAATGTTTTTCTTGTGATTTGTACAACAACTTTTATTTTAAACGTCCGCAAACTGATGCAAAAATTACTCATTATAAATCTAAATTAAGATATATGTGGCCGCGTAGGACAATTTCTAAAATTCCTAAAATGGCATCGATGGAGCAAAAACTTTTATCGTCAGAACCTAGATTTTAAGTAATCTACGTATATAAATATCTACATGAGCAAGGTAGTATTAGTTACTGGAGGATTCGATCCTTTACATTCGGGACACATTGCCTACTTCAAGGCTGCACGAGAACTAGGTGATCACCTAGTAGTAGGTGTTAACAGCAATGCTTGGCTTGAACGTAAAAAGGGTAAAGCATTTATGCCCTTTGAAGAACGCTGTGCAATTATTAAAGAATTAGATTGTGTAAATGAAGTTATAGGATTTAATGACGATGACGATACTGCCTGTGCTGCAATATTTACTGTTCTATCTACAGTAGGCAGTCAAACAAAAGTTATATTTGCCAACGGCGGTGATAGAACCAAAGACAACATTCCTGAAATGATATACAACGATGTTGAGTTTGTGTTTGGCGTTGGCGGCGAAGATAAAAAGAATTCGAGTAGTTGGATACTTAAAGAATGGAGCCAACCTACTACTGAACGTGCTTGGGGTAGATATACTGTACTAGACAAAGGTGATGGTTGGCAAGTTAAGCAATTAGCGTTTGATGCAGGTAAAGCATTGAGCGATCAGCGACACTTTAAACGTTCAGAACATTGGCATGTTGTAGAAGGAACAATACACATGGCATTACAATTTGAAAATGGCGATATAGTAAATCGTACTTACTGTTCAGGAGATAGCATAGATATACCTGTTAATACTTGGCACAAAGCTACTAATGTTGGAGATATTACAGCAAAGGTTGTGGAAGTATGGTTGGGAAATATATTAACAGAAGATGATATAGAAAGAAGAGATTAATGAAAGTATTTGTAGGATATGACACAAGAGAAGATATTGCATATCAAGTTTGCAAACACAGCATTGAAACTAAGAGCAAACTGGCCGATGTGCGTCCATTAAAACAACAAGAACTACGTGATGCAGGATGGTATACTCGTTCTGTAGATAAACTTGCAAGTACTGAATTTACTTTTACACGTTTTCTTATACCAGAACTTACAAACTTTGAAGGTTGGGCTGTGTTTATGGATTGTGATATGATCCTTACTACAGACATCAAAGAATTGTTTGATCAAGCAGATCCAAAGTATGCTGTAATGTGTGTGCAACACGATTACACACCTAAGGAAGGTATAAAAATGGACGGACAGAAGCAAACTATCTATCCACGTAAAAACTGGTCAAGTGTAATGTTGTTTAACTGTGGTCATCCAAGCAATGCTGCATTAACACAAGACTTAGTTAACAGTCCAGAAATAAACGGAGCATATCTACACAGATTTAGTTGGTTAAAAGATGAAGAAATTGGAGAATTGGATCACACTTGGAATTATCTTGTTGGTGTTTATGACGATGTAGAAACACCAAAATTAATACATTATACTGAAGGAGGACCGTGGTTTGAAAATTATAGAAACTGTGAATTCAGTGATCTATGGAAACAAGAACTTGCGGATATGATGAATGGGTAATAAAGTTGCAGCAATCGAAAGCGTCGGATTTAATTGGGCAGATAAAGGTCATGATTATGATCCGTATTTACGAAGTTTTTTACAAGGTGTAGGCGGAGAAGAATCTACTTGGGAAGAGCAAGAAGATACTAATACTACTCTTGTTATACGAGGGTTAGGTGGAGGTAGTCAAAAGGCTATTAAAAAATGTTGGGAAACTGGCAGACCGTTTTATGCTGTAGACACAGGATATTTTGGTAATGCAAAACATAAAACATGGCATCGAATTACTTACAACGCTCTCCAAAATATGCAAGATATAATTGACAGAGACGATACTAGATTAAAGATTCAACTAGGCGAATGGAAAGAGGTATATAAGCCTTTTACTAAAGGTAAAAAAATACTCATATGTCCTCCTAGTGATAAAGTAATGAATTTGTTTAATCAAGGAACAGCAGAGCGTTGGACAAAAAATATAATAGAAGAAATTAAAAAAATTACAGATAGACCGATCGAAATTAGAATGAAACCTATACGATCTGAACGTGTAACAAACAAGACTATTCAACAAGCACTAGCTGATGATGTTCATTGTCTAGTAACTTATAATAGTATTGCTGCTACAGAAGCATTGATGGAGGGTAAACCTGCTATCACATTAGGACCAAATGCAGCACAATTAATATGTGAAACAGATTTAAACAATATAGAAAACCCAAGAATTCCAACAGAAGATGAAATGTATTCATTTATAAAACATTTGTCTTATGCCCAATTTACTCAAAATGAAATGGCAGATGGAACTGCTTGGAAAATTTTACAAGGAAAAACAATATGAAGGTTGCATCATACTTAATGGGTATACCACCAGGAAATAAAAATCCTGAAAAACCTTCCATTATTGTGAAGTTTATTGAAGGTGTTTGGCGGTGCGGCGATGAAGGAGAAATAGTTTGCGACTATGAACCAGTTAATGCCGATGTTGCTGTTGTTCAAGGTTTCGTACATCCCGGCAGCAAAAAAATGCCACACCTTGAGTTGAGGAAAAAAGTTTTCGAAAAACAAAAAAGTGAAGGCAAGAGAAGTATTATTGTTGATAGCAATTTATTTTTGTCTTATGATCCTAAAAATTCAAAAAAATATTTAAGGTATAGTTTCGACGGCGTATTTCCTAATTCAGGAGAATATTGTAACCAAAACCCAGATCCTCAAAGATGGAACAAATTAAGTAATGATTTAGGCATACATCTAAAGCCAATGCAAAAAAATGGAAAATACATTTTGATATGCTGTCAAAGAGACGGCGGCTGGAGCATGGATGGACAACAATTAATGCCTTGGTTAGTAAAAACAATCCAATCTATTAGAAAGTATTCTGATAGGCAAATTATTGTAAGATTTCATCCGGGAGATAAAAACAGAATTCAACACATTCGATCTTTAGTTAGATATAGATTAAAAGCAGTAGCACCTAGCAATAGTGATAATTTATTATTAGATTTAAAAAATGCTCATGCTGTCATAAGTTATAACAGTAGTCCTGGGGTAGTTTCTGCTATAGAAGGTGTTCCTGTTTTTGTACTAGATCCCGATAGAAGCCAAGCAAGTGATGTAGCAAATAAATTATTACAAAATATAGAAAGTCCTGAAGAGTTTGATAGAGAACTTTGGATAAGGAAAATGGCACAAATGCACTGGACACTAGACGAATTAAAAGACGGATCAGCATGGAGACACCTAAGACAATGGGCAAAAAAATAACAGTAGTAACTACCTTCCATCCAGAAGGAATGACAACATACGGACAAAAGTTTTTAGATAGTTTTGCCTCTAATGTAGACAAGAGAATTGAACTAATTGTATATGCTGAAAACTGCAAGCCTACTAATCCAGATTCGTCACGCATTACTATATTAGATCAAGAACAAGCATTACCTAAATTAGTAAACTTTAAAAACAAATGGAAAGACGATCCTAAAGCAAATGGTATTCCGCCAGACGCTATCAAAGCACGTAGGCCACGCGACTGGCACAAGGAATTCAAATGGCATGCCATACGCTTCGCTAACAAAGTTTACGCTGTATTTGACGCTTGTACGCGGTCTAAGGACTGGTGTGTATGGATGGATGCAGATAGTATCATACACAGTAAATGGGACTATGAAGACTTTGCAAAACTACTTCCTGATAATGCATACATTACATATGTAGGCAGAGGCAAAGGTTCGCAAACTTGGCCTGAGTGCGGTTTCTATGGTATGAACTTAAATCATCCTGTGTGTCATGAGTTCCTTAAAGATTTTGAAGCAATGTACGAAGACGCAGATAACGGAATTTTTTCACTAGAGGAATGGCACGACAGTTATGTGTTTGGCGAAATACTAAACAAGTATAAAGAGTTTCCATCGCATGATTATAGTGCAAACATTTATAACAACACTGCTAAAACAGGCGGTGGCGGACATCCTTTGATTAATAGTGAACTAGGACGTTGGATGGATCATATGAAAGGTGCTCGTAAGTTTGATGGTAAGTCTAAACGTAAAGACTTGATGAACAGTCGCAATGAGCCATACTGGCAAACAGTGAAATGATATTTTGCTTGTATACAGATTACGGTGCATTAAACAGTAAGCCTGTATTTGAAGCATTTGCTCAAAGTATTATCAATGCAGGACACACTGTAATTTATAATGAACCTTATAGAGTAATGGACCATTACAATAACTATGATGTTGCTGTAATTTGGAGTGTGCTTTGGAACGGACGCATGTCAAAAAATAGACAGGTGTGGGAAATAAACAGAAACAACAATAAACCGGTTATTGTACTAGAAGTAGGCGGAATAAAAAGAGGCACAACATGGAAGGTAGGGTTGAATGGAATCAATAGAGATGCATACTTTGGGGATAGTCATAACGATGATAGTCGTAAGCGTTTTCTGAGACTTGTAGAAAAGCCGTGGCGCAAAGATGGCAAATATATCTTAATATGTGGGCAACATGATAAAAGTTTACAATGGCAAAACATGCCACGTATGAGCAACTGGTTTCTAAAAACTTACGACGAAATACGCAAACACACAGACCGCCATATAGTATTTAGACCGCATCCACGTTGTAGATTAGAGCACATAGAGCGTGGACTTAGATATGTCGAAAGACAAGAGCCTCAACGTGTTACTAACACTTATGATGATTTTGATATGGGGTTTGATGATGTTTGGGCTACTATTAGTTATTCGAGCAACCCAGGTATCCATAGTATCATCGAGGGTGTGCCTGCTTTTGTTAGCACCCATAGTCTTGCTTATCCTGTAGGCAATGACATTGATTTCTTGCATAATATTGAACAGCCTGTAATGCCAGACAGAACACAATGGCTCAACGATTACGCTTGGACAGAATATACAATTGAAGAAATTACACAAGGACTACCACTTAAACGATTGACAAATAATTTATAAGACGTTATACTTGTAGTATGACTGATATAACTACTATTGAAGATTGTTTAGAACTTGTTGCAGGTCTTAAACTGGGACCTAAAATACAAATTGTGTCTAGTGATATTACAATTATGCACAGTATTGCTAGACAAGTTTTCAAAGGAACAGCATTAACTGATCGTCAATATGATCTTATGAAAACTAAGTTACTTGCCTATAAAGATCAATTTGTAAACTTAGATTTCGACTTTGAATTTGCAATTAGTCAATTGCGGCAGCCTTTGCGAGAAATAGATCGTAGTAAGTATATTAGAACTCTTAAGGAAGACGAAGAAAAACCATTAAAAAATATAGATACAAATCCACAATGGTTTAAGGTGCGATTTCCTTTTAAAAAATCTCTGATAATGAGCATAAACGAAATATCATGCATAGCAGGATATTTTCATCAGAAAGGTTCGCACGAACATTTTTTTGAATTGAATGATAAAAATATTTACACCGTAATAGATAAATTTTTAGAAAAAGGATTTGAAATAGAAGAAAACTTGCTATCAAGATACAACAAAATTGTAGAAGCAATATCACAAAAATATAATTGTATTCCTCACTTCGATGGTAATAACTTAGAAAATTGTTCTGCAAGTGTTGAAACTTCTCTGTTGAAAGAAATTAAAGATATATCAAAAAAGAATTTTGTGAAGGTTGCCGATAGACACATCAGGCATGGGTATAATATTAAATGTCCACATCCTAATAATCTAATTGAAAAAATAGCTTATAGAAAACAACCTTTATATCATAATGACCCTCGCAAGACTGATTTAAATTTTGTTTTGAATGCTTTATACGATTTAGATAGATTTCCTTTGTTAGTTCTTATTGAAGAAACATCGGCATTAGAACAACTTTATAAATTGAATAATTATTTTAGAGATTTAATCCCTAAAGAAAAACAATCAGTTTTATTTAGATTAGAAGGAACAAATGATTTTAACGAATATGTTAAAGACAGAGAACTTAATAACTGGGTTGACGAATCTACAAAAATAGTGTATATTAATACTAAATCATTTCCAAAAGTACTTTTGAAAAATAATTGGAAACCTATATCATTGTTTAGCTTTACTAGTAGTTTTTCACGTGAAATAGCGGCATATGTAAATTTTTATATAGATTTACAAATTGTACATGAAAACGAAATAAGCCCATTTAGAAGGTATTCGAAAATATATGGCTAGTTGTAAATTAATAATTGAAGATGAGGTAAACATCAAACTGGAAGGATTAGAAGTTGACGTACGGAGAAAGTTAGCTAATGCTCTTAAGTTTGAAGTGCCTTACGCACGATATATGCCTCAGTATAAACTAGGTCGTTGGGATGGCAAAGTTGCTTTCTTTGGCATCGGCGGTACTGGCTACGTTAACCATCTTGATACTATTGTTGAAGTACTAGAAAAAAATAAAGTTCAAATAGTTGACATTGAAGATAGACGCCATCCAATAAAATTAGACTTACAACCTATTACAGAACGATACTGGGCAGATCAAGGTGTACGCTGGCCTAAAGGACATCCTGCAGAAGGCGAAGAAATCATTCTGCGTGACTATCAAGTCGAAGCAATCAACAACTTTCTACAAAACCCACAGAGCTTGCAAGAGATTGCAACAGGTGCAGGTAAAACTATTACAACTGCAACACTGTCACACATTAGTGAGCCATACGGACGTAGTCTTGTAATTGTGCCTAACAAATCACTTGTTACACAAACAGAAGAAGATTATGTCAATTGTGGGTTAGACGTAGGGGTGTACTTTGGAGACAGAAAAGAACTAGGTAAGACTCACACCATATGCACTTGGCAAAGTTTAAACATACTTGACAAGAAGCATAAAGATGGCTCTGCTGTATTAAGTTTAGCAGAGTTCTTAGAAGGTGTTAGCACTATTATTGTTGACGAAGTACACCAAGCAAAAGCAGAAGTTCTTAAGAACTTGCTTACACGCAACCTACGCAATGCTCCAATACGTTGGGGATTGACTGGCACTGTGCCTAAAGAGCGTTTTGAGTTTGAATCAATACACGCAAGTTTGGGTCCAGTTATTGGGCAGATTAGTGCTAAAGAATTACAAGACAAAGGTGTACTATCTCAATGTCATGTAAACATCGTACAACTAATGGACACAGTAGAACACAGAGACTATCAATCAGAATTAAAATATCTAACAACTAACGAAAAAAGACTAGAATATATAGGCAAACTATTAAGCACAGTAAAAGAATCAGGCAATACTCTAATACTTGTAGATCGTATTAGTGCAGGGGAAGCATTACAAGAACTTGTACCAGGAAGCGTCTTTGTTAAAGGAGACGTAAAACTAAAGGACAGAAAGGAAGCATATGATGAAATTAACGAAGGAACAAATCACGTGGTCATTGCTACGTATGGCGTTGCTGCCGTTGGCATTAATATTCCTCGTATTTTTAATCTCGTTCTTATAGAACCAGGCAAGTCATTTGTTCGTGTAATTCAATCAATTGGTAGAGGCGTAAGAAAGGCAAAGGACAAAGACTTCGTGCAAATATGGGATCTTACAAGCACTTGTAAGTTTGCGAAGCGGCACCTTACTCAACGTAAAAAGTTTTACAAAGAGGCGCAGTACCCAT